>OHPH01001054.1_pt1 | contig 12754 bp, 6 predicted proteins | sample 1577681 | NCBI WGS metagenome assembly OHPH01 (sample SAMEA3879603, study PRJEB24766) | human gut metagenome | biome: human-associated habitat; feature: feces | place: USA | collected 1985/1987 | reverse complement strand
CCCGGCCTGTAGACGGCGGTGAAGCTGCCGGTTTCGGCGGGGACGAAGTTGCCACCCGGCCTGTGGAAGGCGGCGAGGACAACCTCGACGGCGGCCCCAACGTTAAGGAAACAGAGTGGGGCACCGTCATTGAGTACGACACCAGCACCAGCACCAGTACCGACCCCAGCTCCAGCACCGAGACCCAGTGGTCCGGCGAGGACGATGTGGTGGAAAAGCCTGATGACAAAGTGGTCGTTTCCGGCGACGAGATCAAAAAGCTGCAGGATATGGTGGTCTACCGCTTCTGGCTGAGGGAGCTGAACACCCTTGACCTGCAGGACATTACCGCTCAGGCACAGATCAACAATATGACGGAGAGCGAGTATCTGGCCCGGAACGGTGAGGTTCTGTGGAACCTGTACTTTATTCAGGCTGTGCCCCGGGCAGAGACCATCGCGGATTACAGCAGCTACATCGAGAACCCCTCCTCCAACCGGGACCCCAAGGGCGAACTGCGGCTGTTTGACTACTGGTACACGCTGGACAAGTTTGGCAACCGGGTGCGCCTGAACCTCACCGACCCCACCAGCAACATTCTGGACGACAAGACCACCACCGTGAACGTCTACGCCGCATGGAAGGACGGTACCGTGGGCTCCGATGAGGAAGAGGACGTGGATCACGAGGATCTGGTGGACAAGAACCCCGTGCCTGTGAATCTGGAAACCAAGGCCTCTGCTTCCTACGAGGACGAGGAAGGTAACCCGAAAACCACAACCCTGCCGGTGGAGGTGAAAAACCTGCCCTCTGCCGCCCATAGCCTCAGCGTCATCCACATGGGTGATGACGATATGCAGACCTTCTACGAGAGCCACGAGGACAGCTTTGGGGAAATGATGCCCATTCTGGGCCTGAAGATCTCCCCCAAGAACGCCAAGGGCGAAACGGTGCAGCCTGCCAAGGGTGAAAAGGCCACCGTTACCGTCTCCGGTCTGAATAAACTGCCGGATATTGCGGCAATGGATGAAGTGGGAGCGCTCACTGCCGATGCACTGAAGGTGCTCCACCAGAAAGACGACGGCACCGTGGAGACACTGGATGTCCTTTCTTATCAGAATGGCACCCTGATCTTTGAAACCTCCAGCTTCAGCCCCTTTGTGCTTGCGCTGGAATACCCGGATCAGGGAAGTGAGGACTTCGATGATGACGGCATTGAGATCGTCAGCATTGAGATCGATGGCGTTGAGTACCCGAATGTGAATGATGGGGTTGCTACAATCAGCAGCATTCAGGGTGATGCAAAAGTTCCGGTTGGCGCAACGATTACACTGCGATCCAAAAACGGAAAATCGCACTACGAACATAAATGGATAATTACACCGAATCAGAAAAACCCCGGTGAAGCGAAGTTTGTTGACAGCAATGGGAATTTGGTTGACGAAATTTATGGTGTGGGAGATACCTTCAAAACAGTACGGTTAAAGGTTACGAAAACGGGTGAGTTGACGATTAACCACCGCCACGGTGACCCCAAAGCAGATGATAAACATAAGCTTAGTAACGGCGATGAGCTGAATATTACAGTTGTGGAAAGCAATCAGAAAGACACTTATAATCTTTATGTTTACACGCAGGTTTTGGGCTATTCGGGTGATTACTATGGTAGTAAAGCTGAAAATAAAGCGTGGAACGGCATGGCCGTTGGTACGATTTCAAATGTAGTTGCTCCGAGCAATTACAATAAGCGTACCTCAATTTATGACACGGCCGACATTGATACGAAGTTGGGAACTGAAATTATAGTTGATTCCGGACAGTTTCCTGTGATTCCGATTAAACAGAATGGCCAATACAAGGATTACTATTATCTGGAAAAACCGAGTAGTTGGGAGTCAGATACCGCAAAGAAGAATTATGGCGGCACGTACACAATTGAATGGTACGAGGTCGTTGCTGTGGGTGGAGCTAACACCGGCAAAAACGGCAAGGACGGAGACTGGACGAATGAAAAGCAGTATAAATCCCAATACACGAGTGGTATATATAAATCTCCGATTTCGTCGGTCAGCAGTAATAAAATGACGTACCATCTGGATGGTCTGATAGTGCTCCATGATACAACGCACATCAACGTCAAGTTTATGGTTCAGGATGTGGGTAAAGATACCTTTGCTCTAGTGCGTGATTATGGCGGAGCATTTACTGTCCCAGAAGGGAGCAATTCGATTTCGTTGAGTAATATTGATCGTCCGGATGTTCCCCGCGCAGGTCAAACTCAAGCAGAGTATCTGCTAATAAAGCCAGCAGCGGATGGAACCGTTTATAAATTTGAGGGTTGGTATACGGATAAGAACTTTACACCTGCAAGCAAGTTTGATTTTACAGAGGATACCATTAGTGCAGATACAACTTTCTACGCAAAGTATGTGCCTGCTTCCGCCAACCTGACTGTTACCAAAACCGTTACTGGCAAACTTGGCGACACCAACAAAGCCTTTACCTTTACAATTACCAAAGCTGATGGCACATCGGCGAACATCACGGAAGCGAACATTGAGACTACTGATAACACAAGGGCTGTATGGCAGGGTAATGGCAAGTTTACTCTGAAAGACGGAGCTTCGATTATCTTCAAGAATCTGCCAAGTGGTGAGTACAAAGTTATAGAGGAAGATTATTCTGGTGAGAAGTACGATACCAGCTGGCAGATTGGTACAGGCGGTGAAGTATACGAAAAGAATAGTACTGCAACTGTAACAATCGGTACAACTGAGCAGACGGTTCACTTCACCAATCACCGGACGCTCGAGCCTGACCTTGGTGTCCTCCTCGACACCCTGCCTTACATTGTCATCCTTGCTGTGGTGGCTGGCGGCGTGGCCCTGTTGATGCTGCGCAAGCACCGTAAGGAAGATGACTAAAGGGGGCTGACCGCATGGCGAAGAAGAAAGCGCCCCAGCGGCTGGCCGGTGCAGAGGAAAGCTGTATCAGCCCGGAGCAGGAAGCGATCATCCAGTGGTTCCGGACGGTGAAATTCCGCAAGAACCTGCTGGGCGGCGTGGACGAAGCGGCAATGTGGAAGAAGCTGGAAGAGCTTTACGCCCTGTACGAAGCCGCCATCCGCGAGTTTCCTACAGCTTCGGCTGGCATCCTGTGTGCGGCAGTGGCCGACTTTACCCCGGAAACCGTATCCGGTCATAAAATCAAAAGAGAGAAAGATAATTTAACACTGCAACTGAAACCCACACAAGACATTGCCGCCGCACTGGGAAACCGGAAAAAAGACGGACAGACATTAGTGGGATTTGCCTTGGAAACAAATGATGAAACAAAAAATGCACAAGGAAAACTGGAACGTAAGAACCTTGATTTCATTGTACTGAACTCATTGAACGACCAAGGAGCCGGGTTTCGTTGTGACACCAACAAAATAACGATTATAGACCGTCAGGGAGCAACTCCTTATCCGCTGAAAAGCAAACAGGAAGTAGCAAGGGATATTATTGACAGACTGGTAAATAATAAATAATTTCTTAATTTGCCACGTTGTCAATGTGCTAATTACCATGCGGAATACAGCGCAACAAATTAGCAAATTGACAAACCAGCAAATTATTAAAAAGGAGCAAGAATATGCTGCAATCTATCTATATACAGAATTATGCATTGATTGATACATTGGATATCAGTTTCACCCCCGGCTTCTCTGTCATCACCGGAGAGACCGGCGCCGGTAAATCGATTATTCTAGGCGCTATCGGCTTGTTACTGGGACAACGGGCCGATATCAAAGCGATCAAGAAAGGCGCCAATAAATGTATTGTAGAAGCACGTTTCAACATCTCCGCCTATCAGATGGAGCCTTTCTTTACCCAAAGAGATTTGGAATATGATCCGGATGAATGTATTATCCGCCGCGAGTTATATGCATCAGGTAAAAGCCGCGCATTCATAAACGATACTCCGGCCTCATTGGCGCAGATGAAGGAACTGGGCGAGAAACTGATAGATGTACATAGCCAGCATCAAAACCTGTTGCTCAACAGTGAGGGATTCCAATTGAATGTATTGGATATCCTGGCACAAGATGACAACGAACTTTCAGCATACAAGGATATTTATACCGAGTACAGAAACGTATGCAAACAGCTGGCCGACTTCATAACGCAAGCCGAGCAAAGCCGGAAGGATGAAGATTACATCCGGTTCCAACTGGAACAGCTGGATGATGCAAACCTTCAGGAAGGAGAACAAACCGAACTGGAACAGGAAGCCGAAACCTTGAATCATGCCGAAGAGATAAAAGCGGGTTTGTACAAAGTGGACCAAATAATGGCTTCGGAAGATGCCAGCCTGTTATCCGCTACCAAAGAATGTATGCAAACCCTGCATAACATAGCGAGAGTGTACACACGTGCCCAGGAATGGATAGGGCGTTTAGACAGTTGTTACATAGAACTGAAAGATCTGTCGCATGAAATAGCAGGCGCACAGGAGGAAGTGGAGTTCAACCCCACCCGTCTGGATTATGTAAATGAACGCCTGAACTTAATCTACTCTTTGCAACAGAAGCATCACGTACAAACAATAGAGGAATTGATAGCCGTGCAAACCGACTATCATGAGAAGCTGAACGCCATCACTTCTTTTGATGACCGTATAGCAGAACTTACCGCCCAAAAAGAAACGCTATATGACAAAGTGATAAAGCAAGCTGCTGTGTTGACAAAACTCCGTTCCCAATCGGGCAAGCACATTGAAAGACAGATGCAAAGCCTGCTGGTTCCTCTCGGTATGCCCAATGTGCGCTTTGTGGTGGAACTGAATCCGCGCAAGGAACCGGACAGTAAAGGGATGGACAGTGTGACATTCCTGTTTTCGGCCAACAAGAATGGAACATTACAAAATGTAGCTTCCGTAGCATCGGGTGGTGAGATTGCCCGTGTCATGCTTTCGCTGAAAGCCATGATAGCCGGAGCTGTGAAACTGCCTACTATCATCTTTGATGAAATAGACACTGGAGTTTCCGGTTCCATCGCCGAGAAAATGGCGCTCATCATGCAGGAGATGGGAAAACAAAACCGTCAGGTCATCAGCATCACCCACCTGCCCCAGATTGCAGCACGCGGCATCACTCATTATAAAGTATATAAGGAAGATACGGAAACAGGCACCAACAGCCACATCCGCCGCCTGACTGATGAAGAAAGAGTAAAAGAAATTGCCAATATGCTAAGTGGGGCTACCTTGACAGAGGCAGCCCTGAACAATGCAAAGGCGCTGATAAGTGGCTAGTGCCAATTACCACTAACCACCTGTCACTAACCATTAACCACTAATTAGACATGTTAGAAAAGAATGAAATGATTTTCGGTGTACGCGCTGTTATTGAAGCCATACAAGCCGGAAGAGAGATAGATAAAGTATTGGTGAAGAAAGATATACAGAGCGAACTGTCCAAAGAACTGTTTACCTGCTTGAAAAATACCCTCATCCCTGTTCAGCGTGTACCCGTGGAGCGTATTAACCGTATTACCCGGAAAAACCATCAGGGAGTTGTAGCATTCATCTCCTCTGTCACCTACCAGAAAACAGAAGATCTGGTACCTTTCCTGTTTGAAGAAGGAAAAACACCCCTATTCGTCATGCTGGATGGAATTACCGATGTACGTAACTTCGGAGCCATTGCCCGTACCTGCGAATGTGCCGGTGCAGATGCCATTATTATTCCCTCGAAAAACAGTGTCAGTGTCAATGCCGACGCAATGAAAACATCAGCAGGAGCTCTGCACACTCTTCCCGTATGCCGCGAACAAAATCTGACTAATACCATCAAGTATCTGAAAGACTGCGGATTCAAGATTGTAGCAGCTACGGAAAAAGGGGATTATGATTACACCAAAGCAAACTATAAAGACCCTGTATGTATCATTATGGGAGCCGAGGACACAGGTGTTCCCTACGAGCACCTTTCTCTGTGCGATGAATGGATCAAAATACCGTTAATGGGTAAAATAGAATCATTGAACGTATCGGTTGCCGCAGGTATTCTGATTTATGAAGCTGTAAAGCAACGCGGCTTCACAGAAGACAAAACGGCATCCGCTTTATAAATACCGTATCATCGTTAACAAACAACTAACTATATCATGAAGAAAGTACTTTTGATACTGGCATGCGGCATAGCCGCCCAGCTAAGCTATGCACAAGCAACCCCAAAGTGGGCCGGCAAAGCTAAAAAAGCCGTTTTTTCCATCGTTACATACGATAAAGATAACAAAATCAAGAATACAGGAAATGGATTCTATATCAATGAAAATGGAACGGCATTATCCGATTATACCCTGTTTGAAGGAGCCGAACGTGCAGTAATCATTAATGCGGACAGTAAAGAATTGCCTGTATTGCGTATCTTGGGAGCCAACTCCATGTATGACATCGTAAAATTTAATACTGAAACCGATAAAAAGACCATAGCATTAAAATCGGCATCACAGCCGGCATCAGTAGGTGAAACAGTCTATCTGCTACCCTACTCGACTCAAAAAGCGGCAACCTGCCAGACAGGGACCGTCACCAAAGTAGACACCATCGGCGACAAGGCATATTACTATACACTGGCAATGACAACCAACGAAAAAACCGTAAGTTGCCCTATTATGAATGCCAATGGAGAAGTATTAGGTTTAATCCAAAAAAACGCATCGGATGAGGCCAAGGAAAGTTATGCCATCGGAGCTACATACGGTGCCTCACTGAGCATCACCGCCCTTTCTTTGAACGACATGTCACTGAATAAAATCGGCATCAAAAAAGGACTGCCCGAAACAGAAGACCAAGCACTGGTGTACCTGTTCATGGCATCTTCACAACAAAATCAGAACGAATATATCACCACATTAAACGATTTTCTGGAACAATATCCCAACAGCGCGGACGGATATATACGCCGTGCCACTACTTATATGGGATTTAATGATGATGAACACAACGCTTTGGCAGATGCCGACCTGAAGAAAGCACTGGAAGTGACTACCAACAAGAGTGAGACGCAATATAATATCGCTAAATTAATTTATTCGTACACCATCTCTTTAGGTGACAAGAAACCATACGGTGACTGGAGTTACGACAAAGCTCTCTCCATCATTCATGATGCCATGCAAGCCGACAACCAACCCATTTACACACAATTGGAGGGAGATATTCTGTTTGCTATGAAGAAATATCCTGAGGCATACGCCGCTTATGAAAAAGTGAACCAGTCTTCCATAGCCTCTGCCGCTACATTTTACTCGGCAGCCAAAACCAAACAACTGATTGAAGGAACAGATATGAACGAGGTTATTGCCTTGATGGATAGTGCTGTGGCACGTTTCACCAAGCCTTATACATCGGAAGCGGCTCCTTATTTCTATGAACGGGCAGAGATAAAAGCCCAGACAGGCAAATACCGTGAAGCGGTAATAGATTATGATACTTTTTATGATGCCATCGGTGGACGCGTTACAGCCGCCTTTTATCTGCAACGCGAACAGGCGGAAATACAATGTAAAATGTATCAGCAAGCTATCAACGACATTAATAAAGCAGTAGAAATGACTCCTGAGGATGTAGCCATGTGGGTGGAAAAAGGTTCGGTGCATCTACGTGTAGGGCAACATAACGAAGCAATAGAAGCATTGGAAAAGGCTATCTCTTTAGACCCGAAAGCCGCAGCCGCATATCGTATGCTGGGATACTGCCAGATACAATTAAAGAAAAACAAAGAAGCCTGTGCAAATTTTGCCAAAGCAAAAGAACTGGGCGATGAAGTGGTAGACGGACTGATACAGAAGTATTGCAAATAATACCGGGAAGCTCCATCTGAAATCCGCGAATCTTGCTACATGATTTCTGAAATCTTGTTGCATGATTCGCGGATTTTTGCTACAAGATTTCAGGAAACATTCCCTGTCATTCATGAAAAAGCAGGAAAGAAAAAAATTCTACTTATCTTCCAACTGCCGTATAATCAGTACCCGTTTCGTATCTTCCGTCACCCGGAAACGGTCATCGCTACGCTCTCCTACCAGCCATACAATCTGGCCTGCAGAGCAAACCACATATTGATTTTCTTTCTGGAAAAGAGAAAACTTACGATCTGTCAGATAATCGCTGACCTTCTTTTTCCCTTTCATTCCGAAAGGAACAAACTTATCCCCCTGCCGCCATTTACGCACCGTGAGAGGTAGTACCACCTTATCCGCATCCAAACAGGCCGTATTCTTATTCCTGGGGATGACAAAGTCCGGCATTATTTCCTGCGTTTCCATTGCAAGCCGGAACGGGGGCACATTTTCCTCCACTTCCTCATCCGCCAGCTTCCTCCTGCGAATAATCAGCTCCGTCCTGTCGCGCAGCACCTCCCATCCGGCAGAAACGAATCTTTTTCCCGACTGGGCAGACAAACTGCGGAATACATCTCCTGCCTGGACAGAATTGAAACCTAACGGATGAAGAATCTCAAACAGCAAAGCCGCCGGAACACTCTCTTCCATCAAACGAGAAATAAGAATATGGCCGGACTTTTCCATCACCCTTTCTTTCCCCGCCTCTATTTCCTTATTATATATAAGAGAAACATCAGTCAGACGTCTGGATGTTTCAGCTATACTTTCACTGACAGAAGGATTCAGCTCACGCAACATCGGAAGAATATTCAGACGGATTTTATTACGCATATATTCATCTTGCAGATTGGTACTGTCTGTAACATAACCTTGACGCAAACAACGCAAATAATCCAAAATATCCTGACGGCTCACCTCCAACAAAGGCCGTACAATGCAGCCGTTATGCGGACTGATACCTTTCAAGCCATTGATTCCCGCGCCACGTATCAAATTCAATAAAAAAGTTTCCACACTATCGTCCCGATGATGGGCTACGGCAATAACAGCCATCCCCCTCTCCTTACGCAGTTGTTCGAACCAATCATAGCGCATTTCGCGAGCTGCCATCTCAATAGAAACATGATGCCTTGAAGCATAAGCGACTGTATCAAAATGAGTAACATGCAAAGCCACTCCTAACCCTTTACACAACTCATTGACAAACCTTTCATCTCTATCGGACTCCTCACCACGAAGATGGAAGTTACAATGGGCAGCCTCACAATGATACCCTAAAACAAGCAAGACACGCAACAAAGCTACCGAATCCGCTCCGCCACTCAATGCCACTAACACCTTATCATGCAAAGTGAAAAGTTGTTTTTCCTCTATATACTTCTGAATATTCCAATGAAACATGGCACAAAGATAAGAGTTCTGCAAGACAAAAACAAAGTGCCCGTTCTTTATTTAAAAACAATCTAAATAATTTGCATACTTCTAAGTAATAACTTATCTTTGCGAAAAATTTAAAACAAGATGCGTTTATCCGAATTAAGAACAGGAGAAAAAGGCGTAATAGTCAAGGTGTTAGGTCACGGTGGTTTCCGCAAGCGAATCGTTGAAATGGGTTTTATTAAAGGAAAAACCGTAGAGGTAATCTTGAACGCCCCTTTGAAAGACCCTATAAAATACAGACTACTAGGTTACGAGATCTCTCTCCGAAGACAAGAGGCAGATATGATTGAGGTGGTAAGCGAGCAGGAAGCACGCACGATGCAGAACCCTTACCATGGTTCCATAACAGAAGATGTACCCGTGTCCGAATCAGAACTGGTGGCACTGGCAAAAGGCAAACGCCGTACAATCAATGTAGCCTTAGTAGGTAATCCTAATTGTGGAAAGACTTCGCTATTCAATATTGCATCCGGCGCCCATGAACATGTAGGAAACTACAGTGGTGTGACAGTAGATGCCAAAGAAGGTTTTTTCGACTTCCAAGGTTATCATTTCCGTATTGTAGATTTACCCGGAACCTATTCTCTTTCAGCCTATACTCCGGAAGAACTTTATGTACGCAAACATATCATTGAAGAAACTCCGGATGTAATCATCAATGTGGCAGACTCTTCCAACCTGGAACGTAATTTCTATCTTACCACCCAATTGATTGACATGAATGTGCGTATGGTCATCGCACTGAATATGTATGACGAACTGGAAAGCAGCGGCAACAAACTGGATTACATCAAGTTAAGCCAATTGATCGGAGTGCCTATGATACCTACTGTCTGCCGGCGGGGTGAAGGCATAGACCAACTGTTCCATGTTATCATCGGTATTTACGAAGGCGGGGATTTCCTGTCACAAAAGGGCGAAATACGTTCTGAAATTCTGGAAGATCTGAGAGACTGGCACAAAACCTATGTACCCGACCACGAATTCGGAAGCCACAAAGAAGAGGAAGATGCCCGCCCACGCGGATATATGCGCCATATTCACATTAACCACGGTCCTGAACTGGAGCGCAGTATCGAAGAAGTAAAAAAAGCAATCAGTCAAAACGAAGACATACGCCATAAATACTCCACCCGCTTCCTATCTATCAAATTACTGGAAAACGATAAGGAAATAGAAAATTTCATCTCTACACTGCCTAATGGCAAAGAAATTATAGCGATACGCAACAAGGAAACCTTACGTATCCGTAAAGTGATGAACGAAGACAGCGAGCAAGCTATTACGGATGCTAAATATGGTTTTATTACCGGAGCTTTGAAGGAAACATTCACCGACAATCATTTGGAAAAAGAACAAACGACCCGCGTGATAGACAGTATTGTGACACATCGCATTTGGGGATATCCTATTTTTTTCCTGTTCCTTTACATCATGTTTGAGGGAACCTTTGTTTTGGGTGACTACCCTATGCAAGGTATTGAATGGCTAGTAGACCAATTAGGCAACCTGATACGAAACAATATGGCTGAAGGTCCTTTGAAAGACTTACTGATAGATGGTATTATCGGTGGAGTGGGCGGTGTTATCGTTTTCCTGCCGAATATCCTCATATTATACTTTTTTATTTCTATATTGGAAGATTCGGGGTATATGGCACGCGCTGCATTTATCATGGATAAAATAATGCACCGGATGGGACTGCATGGCAAGTCCTTTATCCCACTGATTATGGGATTCGGTTGTAATGTACCTGCCATAATGGCAACACGTACTATAGAAGACCGAAAGTCCAGACTAATCACCATGTTGGTGAATCCTTTAATGTCCTGTAGTGCTCGTCTTCCCATATATTTAGTTATGATAGGTGCTTTTTTCCCTAACTGCGCCAGCTTTATGCTACTTTGCATCTACACAGCAGGCATTTTATTGGCAGTAATAATGGCCCGTATTTTCAGTAAATTTCTGGTGAAAGGAGAAGATTCTCCATTTGTGATGGAACTCCCCCCCTATCGTATGCCTACCTCTAAAAGTATCATGCGCCATACATGGGAAAAAGGAGCACAATATCTGAAAAAGATGGGAGGCATTATCATGATTGCCTCAATTATTATTTGGTTTCTAGGGTATTATCCACAACATGATGCTTACGAAAGCGTGGCTGAGCAACAAAAAAATTCATATATCGGACAAATAGGCAAAGCCATAGAGCCTGTTATCAAACCGCTAGGATTTGACTGGAAGTTAGGAATCGGACTTATTTCAGGTGTGGGTGCTAAAGAACTGGTAGTAAGCACACTAGGAGTATTATACACAAATGAAGGAGATGTGGAAAATGTGAATCTTTCTAACCGCATCCCCATTACTCCACTGGTTGCATTAGCTTACATGCTGTTTGTATTGATTTACTTCCCCTGTATTGCCACTTTCGCAGCAATCAAGCAAGAATCCGGCAGTTGGAAATGGGCCATATTCACAGCAGGATACACCACTGGATTGGCTTGGCTTATTGCATTTACTGTATTTCAAATAGGAAGTCTTATCGTTTAATAAACCTAAACCTAAAATTATTTGTTTATCAAGCATGGAATTACAACAAATTATAGTTATTGCAATTGTATGCCTCTGCACCATATGGATAAGCATACGTATCTTTCAGTATTTCAAGCGCATAAAGAACAATAGCAATCCGTGTGAATGCTGTAGTTCGGACTGCGCCATGAAGTCTATGCAGAACAAGCCAAAGTACGGTTGCGAAAAAAATGCAGAAAAAGTGAGAAAAAAATAGCAGAATATTTGCAGATTAAAAAAAATGTCGTACCTTTGCAACCGCAATCGAGAAACAAAGATTGCTAACGACAAGGTTCCTTGGATGAGTGGCTTAGTCAGCGGTCTGCAAAACCGTGTACGGCGGTTCGAATCCGCCAGGAACCTCCAAAAGCGAAAATGGATTAGAATGAAAATTTCTAATCCATTTTCGCTTTTCAGCTACTTACGTCCTCTATGGTAGAAGTAGAGAAGGGTCGGCTTTCCACCCCCGCGACTCCACTGGAGATGTTGAGGCTTTATAGCTCCCTCTATAAATTATATTACAGACATCCATCTGCATGCGAAATCAAACAAACCGTTTTCACTCCGTATGATGAATGTGAACATTTTATGGACGGGTGCGATGTAATGTTAGATCAGCTTTATTCTTATTCTCCGGGATTAAATGCATTATACGCCATGAGCAAAGGAATTGTAGTGGTGGGAGGTGCAGAAGAGGAACATTACAACTTATTAGGCGAAGACAGACTTCGCCCTATCATCAACGTACGCCCCGAAGGAAATGACATTTATAACAAACTAGAGAGTTTATTAGCCAATACAAATAAAATTTCTCAATTATCCGCCGACAGCATTGAATATATTAAAAAACACCATTGTCCAATAAAGGT
>OHPH01001016.1_pt1 | contig 13137 bp, 7 predicted proteins | sample 1577681 | NCBI WGS metagenome assembly OHPH01 (sample SAMEA3879603, study PRJEB24766) | human gut metagenome | biome: human-associated habitat; feature: feces | place: USA | collected 1985/1987 | reverse complement strand
GCGGGGCTTTTGTGGATGAAAACAAAACGGGAAAAAATACGTTTGCTGGCAGTCGGTTCGACAGCCATTGTTTTGACTGCTTGTTTTCTTCCACAGGAAATGAAAACAACTTTGCAAATGAACCGTACGGTTTCCCAGCAACAAAGTACGGAAGGACGGATTGATGCTGCACACGCTGCTTGGAACGCATTTCGTGAACGTCCGTTACTGGGCTATGGAAGTGGTAATTTTACTTATGCCATAGACCATGCCATGAATCAGGACAGTACGCATGCTTTTACATCGTTCGCGCCAAATATTATAGTGCAATTGTTGGTAGAGAAAGGAATCTTGGGTGTAATGTTTTATCTGCTGTTGACGGTAGTGGTACTACATTTTATATGGAAACATAGGCAAAGGTCGGAGTGTAGGATTATAGGTTGTGTCCTATTGGCTTTGCTGGCAAAAGAAATGACCCAAGCCACATTATTGTGTGTGCCTTTTACATTCTTTATGCTTTATGTGTTGCTGGCTTTCTTGCAGAGTGGGGAAGTAGTGAGGGAGGAGAAGATGGAGAGAAAAGCAGCAGGCTATATACTTCCGGGTGTGGCACTGGTTTGTTTCATTGCTTGGAATACTCCTTCCTTGCAATCTATGGAGGCTACACCCCAATGGGTGAACAAGGCTATAGAAGAGATGGCACTTTATAAAAACGATGGTAAAACGGAACATTTGAGTGAAGCGGCAAAAGCTTTGGAGGAAGCATCGGAAAGGCATCCTGAGGATTTGCAAATCACCTATTTACAAGCCCGTCTCCATTGTGCTAAAAAAGAAACAGGTGAAGCCGAAACATTATTGAACGGGCTTGTTGCGGCTTATCCGAAAAATTCGTTTTATCTGGCCTCTTTATCAGATGTACAATACTGGCAAGACAAGAAAGAACTTGCTTTGCAATCGTTTGTGAATGCCGTTCGCTATATGCCTCGCTTGCTAACAAATGAACGTGTCAGAAGATGGCGGCAAACCGATACGTTATTTTATCAGAACTTGCATAACAGACTTTTGCTTCTTCGACCTGCACCGGGAGATACTCCATCTGATTATGCTCGCTATGGTTACATTGCCCGCTGGTGTGGCAATCCTTCTGCCGATACATATTTGCGGAAAGCTGTTGCGGCTTTGCCGAATCTTGCTACACCATGGCGTTTGCTGGGTGATGACCGGAAATATCGATTGTTACTATTTGGCGCTTTTCGTAAAGAGCTTGATACTGCTGAACTGCCTGACGAACAAGAACTGACTGACGAACTTATACTGGAAATGGCTTATTCCGCTAAGTTTAAAAATTGGTATGGCTGCCCATTGATAACCCTCCAATGAACCTATTTCCCTACCTTTTAGTTATTTTAATTAAAACGTATGCAGTCTTTAAACATCTATTTCGTTTCTTTGTTAAAGAAGACTTAGTACGAACTAAAAGATTGTAGATATGAAAATTCGTTATTTATCTTTGATAGTGTTACTGGTAATGAGCGTATTTGCTCCTATGCAGGCACAAACCTATGACAATTTGTGGAAAGAACTGGAAGTATTGGAACGAAAGGATCTGCCCAAGTCGGTTATTTCCGAAGCAATGAAAATCTACGATAAAGCAAAAGCGGAACAGAATGTACCGCAAATGATGAAAGCCTATCTCACTGCCATGCAGTACCGTTCCCTTTTAACTCCCGATAGCTTGAAGGTAGATATGAATGGTTTGGAACAATGGGCTTCCCAAACCGGCAGTATGGAAGACAAAGCTATATTGTATTCTATTCTGGGTGAAATGACCATGCCTGCCGACGTAAAAAAAGGATTGGGTTATTTGCAGGCCTCTCTCAAGGATAAAGACCGGTTATTACTTATCCCGGTCGAGAAATTGAGACCTATGGTGAGAGTGGGAGAGGCTAGTAAACGGTATTTTCGTGATAATCTGTACAACCTGCTGGCACGTCGTGCCATACAAATCATGCAGCAGTACAGGTGGCAGGCGGCTGCTAAAGCAAATCAGACAAACAGTCTGTCTGTGGATATGACGGATATGGATCAGTTTGTTACTTATCAGTTTGTTCCCGTCTCTGATTGTGACCTGACGGCAGCTGTCATGCAGACTTATCAGTCCTTGCTGAAAGCATATGATACGGAAACGGAGCGTGAGGGCTGGTTGCTGACCGGGATAGATGCATTGAATTACCTGTACCGCAATTTTTCCGGAAACTTCTCGAATGACGTATGCCAACAGGAACTTCGGAAGTGGATTCATACTTATCCGGCTGTGAAAACAGTCCCTGAAGCTTATCTGGCTTTGGCACAATTTCTACAGTATCAAAATAATCAGGTAGAGCGCTTGCGGATAGTTCGTGAAGGAATAGCCGGATACCCCCGTTACGAAGGTATCAACCAACTGAAGAATATAGAAAAGGAAATTCTGAATGCAAGCCTTTCACTGGAAATAGCTACGGCCTATCCGGGTGAACAGCAGTCGGTGAAAGTAAATTATAAAAACCTTACCGGCATCACCTTGCAGTTATATAAGGTGAATTTACCCGTAACCTCTGCCGTATTGCAGAACAGAACCACCCATTTTGAAAGTAAATATGCCCGTTTGCAACGCGAGGAGCATTTTTCTTTGAAACCTACTACAGATTATTTGAATGTCGATACCACCCTGACCATACAGGCTCCTCAAGCGGGAATTTATTTCTTAAAGGCAGTGCCCGATGGGAAGAAGGGCGTTTCGGACGGAACATTAATGAATGTCACCGCTTTAAAGACCATTTATCGTCCTCTGCCGGATGGTACGTTGGAACTGGTGGTGGTAGATGCAGTGAGCGGACAGCCGGTTTCGGAAGCGGAAGTAACCATTTATACGGAGAAGGGAGGAGGTTATTCTCCCCAACAGACCTACCAGGCGGATAAACAGGGTACTTTGAAACTGGATTTCCTGAATAGTAACAAATACTGGTATAATGCACATACGGCGGCTGATAATGCGATGCCCATCTTGAATCTTTGGAAAAACGATTATTACTATAAAGAGAGCAAGAGGAAAGAAGTTTTGCAATTATTTACCGACCGCTCCATTTACCGTCCCGGTCAAACCGTATATGTATCCGGCTTGGCTTATGAAATGGAAAAGGATTCTACGCGTGTGCTTGCGGATAAAAAATATACGGTATCCCTATATGATGCGAATAATAATGAAACAGGAAAAGTGGAAGTACGGACGAATGGTTTTGGCTCGTTCAGCGGACAGTTTGTTTTGCCCTCTCCTTGCCTGACCGGTTATTTTAGCTTGCGTGCGGCCGATACTTCTGTCAGTTTTAAGGTAGAAGAATATAAACGTCCCACCTTTGATGTCACGTTTGAGCCCGTGAAAGTGGAGTATCAAGTGGGTGACTCTATAGAAGTGGTGGGTATGGCAAAGACTTTTGCCGGTGCGCCTGTGCAGAATGCCAGGGTACACTATAATATATCTCGTTCCTATGCCTGGTTCTGGCGGTTTATGGGCAGAGGTTCAGCCCGTTGGGAGGGAGAGGCAATGACCGATGCGGATGGTAAGTTCAGCGTTCCGGTGCATTTTGAAATAGACTCGGACAGGAGAGAATCTCCGTTGTGGTATTATACGTACAACATACAGGCGGATGTGACGGATGGTGCAGGTGAGACACAGCAAGCTAATTTGTCATTGCCTTTAGGAAGTACTTCAATGGTGCTGAATATGGATAATCTGCCCGATAATTTGGTGAAAGAAAAGAAGCTGGAAATAAAACTGACAGCCATGAATCTTTCGGGTGAGCCGGTAGATACTCCGGTTACTTATCAGGTAGTCGAGATGGAGGAGCAGAAAGACGGTCAGGAAAAAGAAGGCAGAAAGGTATTGACCGGTACGGTGGAAGCCAACAAGAGTTTTGTTCCTGAGGCTATTTATGCCCTGCCTTCCGGCAATTATCGTTTGAAGCTCTCGGCTAAGGATACGCAGGGCAGAGAGTGTACGGCATCTAAGAATTTCCTTCTGTTTTCATTGAACGACAAGCGTCCGCCTTTCGTGATAACGGATTGGTTCTATCAGGATGGTCTGGAATTTGATGCAGCATCTCCGGCTACTGTATATATAGGTAGCAGCGAAAAGAATGTCTATCTGCTTTATGATGTATTTGCAGGAAATAAGCGCTTGGAAAGCAAACGTATAGAGCTTTCGGACTCGGTGGTCAGTTTCCGCTTCCCTTATAAGAAGGAATATGGTGACGGCATTCTGGTAAGTATGGCATTTGTGAAAGATGGCAGACTTTACAGTCATAATGCACGGATTATGAAACCGGCCCCTGAAAAGAAGTTGCAGCTGAAATGGACTACGTTCCGTGACAAACTCCGTCCTGGACAGCAAGAGGAATGGAAACTGACGGTACTTTATCCGGATGGAAGCCCGGCTGAGGCTGAAATGCTGGCTACTATGTATGATGCTTCTCTGGATAAAATCTATAGTGCACATAAGTTGGACTTTGGAGTGGACTTTCATTATGTGGTTCCTTTGACTTATTGGAATACATCCTATATGCGGAATGCTTATTTGTATGTTGATTTCCCGTTGAAGAGGCTCCGTGCGGTTCCTTTGGAATATAGTGAATTGATCATTCCATCTACAGGAAGAATGGAGGCTATGGTGGTAGGTTACGGAGGCAGTCCTCGTGCCACTCTTGCAGGAGCTTTGAAGATTAGAGGCAGGAGTGCCGCAAATGCTGTGATGAACCAGGAGGCTGTTACTGATATGGTGCTCCAGGAAGAAATGGTAGAAACATCTGCACAGGAAAAGGTAGAAATGGGCAGTTCTGAAGAACTGGCAGAAACGGGTGATATACAGATACGTGAAAACTTTGCGGAAACGGCATTCTTTTATCCACAGCTCCGCACCAATGAAAAAGGTGAAGTCAGTATTTCCTTTGTACTGCCCGAAAGCCTTACCCGATGGAAGTTTATGGGCTTGGCACATACCCGGAATGTGGATTATGGAAAGATAGAAGCTACCGCTACTGCCAGCAAGGAGTTTATGCTTCAGCCTAATATGCCCCGCTTTGTCCGCGTGGGAGATAAAGCGAATATTGCCGCTTCACTGATGAACCTGTCGGACAAGGGAGTGAAAGGGACTGTCCGCATGGAATTGTTTAATCCGGAAACAGAAAAGGTATTCTATTCACAAAAACAGAAGTTTGATGTGAAGGGAGGAGAAACCGGGCATGTGAACTTTACTTTTGAAGTGGGTGACAAATATGCGGTAATGGCATGCCGGATGGTAGCGGATGGAGATACCTTCAGTGATGGAGAACAGCGTTACATCCCCGTTCTGACAGACAAACAGTGGGTGACGGAAACCGTTCCTCTGAACGTGAATGGGGAAGGTGCGCATATTTTCTCTTTGGAAAACCTGTTTAACAAGCATAGCAAAACGGCTTCCGAACAACGGTTGACCGTAGAATTTACTGCCCATCCGGCTTGGTATGCCGTGCAGGCTTTGCCTGTAGTGGCTAATCCTCAGAATGAAGATGCTCTTTCTTGGGCTACCGCTTATTATGCCCATTCATTGGCTGCATGTATAGTCAAAGAAAATCCCCGTATCAAGCAAATCTTTGATAGCTGGAAGGCTCAAAGTGGCACGAAGGAGACTTTTATGAGCAATCTGCAAAAGAATCAGGAACTGAAAAATATACTGTTGGCTGAAACTCCTTGGCTGACAGAAGCTACCAATGAAGCCGAACAAAAACAGCGTATCGCCACTTTGTTTGACCTGAATACAATGAATAGCCAACTGGCTGTTTCTGTAGAGAAACTGGGAGAATTGCAAAATGCCGATGGCGCATGGAGTTGGTATAAAGGTATGCAAGGCAGCCGCTATGTAACCACTCAGGTAATGGAAATGCTGGTCCGGCTGAATGCATTGACTCATCAGGATGCTGACAGCCGGATGCAGCCTATGATTCAAAAAGGGTTCGAGTATTTAGGCAAGCAGGCAGCCGAAGAGTATAAGTCAATGAAAGAAGCTGAAAAGAAAGGAGCCGTCGGCCTCCGTCCGTCAGAGCAGGTTCTCAGGTATTTGTATATCTGCGTTTTGGATGGCAAGGCTCCGGTTGATAAAAAGGTGAACCAGTATTTCATAGACAAGTTATCCGGTGAGGGAAAAGAACTGACGATTTATGGAAAGGCGTTGGGAGCTATCATCTTGCAGCAAGCCGGTAAGGTGGCAGAAGCCAAGCTGTTTATGCAGTCATTGATGGAGTATTCTGTTGTGACGGATGAAATGGGACGTTACTTTGATACTCCTAAAGCCCGATATTCATGGTTCAGTTATAAAATTCCGACTGAAGTGGCTGCTATGGAAGCTATACAGCGTATAACAAAAGATACGAAAGCGATCGATGAAATGAAACGCTGGCTGTTGAAGCAGAAACAGACACAGACTTGGGAAACGCTGATTGCAACGGCTGATGCAGTGTATGCATTGATGGCTACAGGGGCTTCGGATTTATTGGCAAATACAGGAGGAGTAGAGATTACTTTAGGTAAAGAAATGATCCGGACTCCGGTAGATGATGCCATCGGTTATATCAAGAAGACGGTGATCGGTGATGTGATGAATATAAAGAAAGTAAGGGTGGATAAAGAAGGAACCGGAATGGGTTGGGGAGCCGTTTATGCCCAATATCTGGAAAGTATGGATCAAATAGGTGAGCAGGGAAACGGATTGTCTGTCAGCCGTCAATTATATAAAGGAGATGAGGCTTTGAATGAATCTGCTCCGTTAAAGGTTGGCGATAAGATTACCGTTCGCCTGACTGTAAAGGCTGACCGTGATATGGATTTTGTTCAGATTAAGGATGACCGTGCAGCTTGTATGGAACCGTTACAGGCAGTTTCGGGCTTCCGTTGGAGCAACGGGCTGGGATATTATCAGGCTACCAAAGATGCTTCGACTCAGTTCTTTATCGATCAGATGAGAAAAGGAACTTATGTCATAGAGTATCAGGTGTATGTGAACCGGACAGGAGAATATCAGACCGGAATTGCAACTGTTCAGTCTGCTTATGCTCCGGAATTCGGAGGGCATACGGGAGGATATCGGGTGATGGTGGAATAAAGACACGGGATGTCTGGAATTAATTGTGTGATTTCATAAAAAGTAAGTTAGCTTGCTAACTTACTTTTTTCTTATGCTTCTGCCGTCCACCCATTCTAGTCTTATTTCAAAACCATCTTCAGCCGTGCCATAAAAATAGCGGCCTGAAACGGATGGATATTCAATTATAAATGTATAACCATCTGAATAATATAGATATAACCAACCGTTTTGAATTTCCCAGTCAAACTTATATACCCTATAAAGTTCATCATCATAGTAACAGCGTTCTTCCGTACCTACACCATGATCTGTGAAAGCACCTGAGGTGAATGTGATGTAACTGTAAAGAGGTTCTCCATATCGGTCTTCAAATCCCATATCGCCCCACCAAGTCTTACCGTATAATCCTGAAATGTCAAATCCTCTTTCCTCATCGCTTTCACATGAAGAAAAACTTATCATTGTAATCAATGCAATGGCAATGAACCAGTAATGTTTTACTATTTTCATAATTTATCTGATTTTTAATGCGGGACAAAGATAAAGGTTATTCATAAGATAAAATAAATTATAGGCTGAAAAAATGGGTAAAGGATGTTTTTTGTCTATCTTTGCTATCTAAAAAGCATAAAATAATTGTATGAAACATATTATACTGATAGTAAGTTTGTTAATGGGAGTGACTTTGGGAGTACAGGCACAACCCAAAGCATTATTTGATAAGACAACGCATGAATTTGGAACTATTTTATGGAAAAATCCGGTGACGGCTACCTTTAAAATCACTAATAAAGGAGATAAACCTTTAGTGATATCTAATGTGACAACTTCTTGTGGCTGCACGGTTGCTGATTGGACCAAAGAACCGATTGCACCGGGAAAGACCGGGATTGTCAGTTCTACTTTTGACGCCAAAGCCATCGGACGTTTTCAGAAGAGCGTAGGCATTTATTGCAATGCCTCGAATAAACCTATCTATCTGGCTATTCGGGGAGAAGTGACTGCCGATCCTAAAAACTATACTTTCACTCATCCTTTTCAGATTGGAGCTATCCGTTTGAATAAGGAGGAAATAGAATTTGAAGATGCTAATAAAGGGGATAAACCAACTATGGAACTGTTGGTTGCCAATACGTCAGATAAACTATATACCCCTGTGCTGATGCATTTGCCTCCTTACCTCAGTGCTGTTGCAACTCCGGAAAAATTAGGAAGGGGACGTACGGGTAAAATCAAGATCACTCTTGATACGGATAAGCTGCCTAAATTGGGCTTGACAACAGCTTCTGTTTATCTATCCCGTTTTCCGGGAGATAAGGTAGGAGAGGAAAATGAAATTCCGGTTTCTGCCATATTATTGCCGGATTTCTCGCATATCAGCCAGCAGGAACGCTTGAATCCGCCTGCCATTCATCTTTCTGCTAAAGAGTTGCAGATGGGAGAACTGAAAAGCGATGAAAAGAAAGCACATACGATTATTGTTAAGAATGTAGGAAAATCTAATCTGGAAATTCTTGATTTGCAGGTGTTTAATTCTGCTTTGGGGGTCCAGTTGAAGAAACGTGTCTTGAAACCGGGTGCGTCTACCAAGTTGAAGATTACTGCTTTCGGTCAAAATTTGAAGAAAGTAAAGGGTACTCCGCGTGTCTTGATGATAACCAATGATCCTAACAATCCGAAGATAATTATAAAAGTAAAAGTAACCTCAAAAAAATAGCTATGGAACATCCTGAAAATAGTGAAGAATATAAGGGATTGACAGTGAACAAAGGTATTGAGCAACCATCTATTGTGAATCCTTATTTGAAACTACGTAAAAAACCTCGTCGTCGTGAGTTTTCCGTAGGTGAATATGTAGAAGGCATCGTAAAAGGTGATGTGACCGTATTGAGTCAGGCGGTTACTTTGGTGGAGAGTGTAAAACCGGAACATCAGGCTATTGCCCAGGAAGTGATAGAGAAGTGTCTGCCTTATTCCGGAAATTCTATGCGAATCGGTATCAGTGGTGTGCCCGGTGCCGGCAAGAGTACATCTATTGATGTATTTGGATTGCATGTGCTTGAGAAGGGAGGAAAATTAGCTGTTTTAGCTATTGATCCCAGTAGTGAGCGTTCTAAAGGCAGTATTTTGGGAGATAAGACCCGCATGGAGAAACTATCTGTCCATCCGAAGTCTTTTATACGGCCTAGTCCGTCAGCAGGTTCGTTGGGAGGAGTAGCTCGTAAGACTCGTGAAACGATCATACTTTGTGAGGCGGCGGGCTTTGATAAGATTTTTGTTGAAACGGTTGGAGTAGGGCAGAGCGAAACAGCAGTGCATTCTATGGTGGATTTCTTTTTGCTGATCCAACTGGCCGGTACTGGTGATGAATTGCAGGGGATTAAGAGAGGTATCATGGAAATGGCGGATGGAATTGTTATCAATAAAGCCGACGGCAGCAATATTGAGAAAGCAAAACTGGCTGCCAGTCATTTCCGTAATGCTTTACATTTGTTTCCTGCTCCTGATTCGGGCTGGAGTCCTAAAGTAATGACGTATTCCGGCTTTTATGGTATTGGAATTAAAGAAATCTGGGATATGATCTATGAATACTTCGCTTTTGTGAAAGCGAATGGTTATTTTGAATATCGCAGAAATGAACAGGCCAAGTATTGGATGTATGAGTCTATCAACGAGCATTTGCGTGATAGTTTCTATAATAATGAAAAGATAATTTCTATGTTGGCTGCAAAAGAGGAAGAGGTGCTGAATGGCAAACTGACTTCGTTTGTTGCTGCCAAAAAGTTATTGGATGCTTATTTCTCAACCTTGAAATAAGGTTTTGCTACCAACAGGCAAAACAAAAAACGCAGATTATGATTATTCATTAAATCTGCGTTTTTTTTATTGTCTGTGGTGGATGAAATTAGATAGAAAGTTCGTGAAGTACATTCACCAATTCTCTGTCTATAGGCTTGTCGTTCTTTATAGCTTTAGCGAAAGGTACATAAACAATCTTATCATCATCAATACCAATCATTACATTACGTTGTCCTTCCAATAGTGCTTGGATGCTGGCCACTCCCATACGGCTGGCAATGATTCGGTCATGCGCTGTGGGGCGTCCGCCACGTTGTAAATGTCCTAATATCGTTACACGCACATCGTATTGCGGATATTCGTTCTTCACACGTTCGGCATAGTGCATTGCACCCCCGGTCAGTTCGCTTTCGGCTACTAATACGATGCTACTGCTCTTGGATTTGCGGAAACCATGTTCGATGAATTCTTCCAATTGGTCAACTTCTGTGCTGAATTCCGGAATAATAGCTGCTTCTGCACCTGCGGCAATAGCACCGTTCAATGCCAAGAAGCCGGCATCACGTCCCATTACTTCGACGAAGAACAGACGCTCATGAGAAGTCGCGGTATCACGAATCTTGTCCACTGCATCCAGAATGGTGTTCAGGGCTGTGTCATAACCGATGGTCGTGTCTGTACCAAACAGGTCATTGTCGATGGTACCGGGAAGTCCGATACAAGGTACGTCAAACTCCTGTGCCAGCAGACGGGCGCCGGTCAAAGAGCCGTCTCCACCAATGATGATGAGGGCGTCGATGCCTTCACGCTGCATGGTTTCGTATGCGATTTGACGACCTTCCGGGGTGCGGAACTCCTGACAACGTGCGGTTTTCAGGATTGTACCTCCTAATTGTATGATATTGCTGACGTTTTCAGTCTTAAACTCCTTGATTTCACCTGTAATCAATCCTTTGTAGCCTCTGTAAATACCTTTTACTTTCAGTCCGTTGTAGATAGCGGAACGGGTGACGGCTCTGATTGCGGCATTCATGCCTGGTGCATCACCTCCGGAGGTCAGAATACCGATACATTTAATAGTTCCCATAATTGTTAGTTGTTAGTTTGATTTTTATGAAGCAAAAGTACAAAATATGTAGTTATTCCGTGACACTTTCTCTGCTTATTCTTCGCTCATTATAACTTTTTTACACGCTTCCATCAACCATTTCGGCGTGGAAGTGGCTCCACAGATTCCAATGGAATGTGCATGTGACAATAAGTCCTTGTCAATTTCCTCAGGTTTGTCAATTTGATAGGAATTGGGGTTGACTTTCTTGCATTCCTGAAAGAGTATCTTTCCGTTGGAACTTTTGTGCCCGCAGACGAAGAAAATCAGGTCATGACTGGCCGCGAACTCCCGGATGTGGGGCATGCGGTTGGCCACTTGCCGGCAAATGGTGTCGAAATACTGGAAAGAGGCTTCCGGCGAGATGTGCTCCTCAATGTAGGATACAATCTGGCGGAACTCGTCGAGCGACTTGGTGGTCTGTGAATACAGTCGGATGTCTTTCGTCATGTCGAGCTTGGTGACTTCTTCCAGCTTTTCGATGACGATGGCCTTCCCTTGTGTCTGTCCTACCAGCCCCAGCACCTCGGCATGACCGTTCTTCCCGTAGATGACAATCTGCCGTTCCCGGCCGCTGGGAGTGGTGTCATACTCCTGCTTGATTCTTTTCTGCAGCCGTAGCACGACCGGGCAGGTGGCATCAATGATTTCAATCTGGTTTTTGCGGGCCAGTTCGTAGGTCTCGGGCGGTTCGCCGTGGGCACGCAGCAGCACCTTGACATTCCGCAGGCGGGCAAATTCTTCGTGATTGATGGTAATCAGACCCAGTTTTTTCAGACGCTCACATTCCTGTCCGTTGTGCACGATGTCGCCCAGGCAATACAAGGGTTCTCCTTTTGCCAGTTCTTCTTCTGCCTTGGAGATGGCCGTGGTCACTCCGAAACAAAATCCGGACTCCTTATCTATTTCAATGTGATGCATGGGTGGCTTTTTCAAATTGTTCCTTTAACCATTCTTTCTGTTCGGAAATCGTCATCTCGCTGTTGTCCAGCAGGATGGCGTCGTCGGCCTTGCGAAGCGGACTCACTGCCCGGCTTTGGTCAATGCGGTCGCGTTCTTCCACATTGTGCAGGATTTCATCGAAGGAGGCTTCCTGTCCTTTGGTCTTGAGTTCCTCGTAGCGGCGCTGGGCACGGATTTGCGCGGATGCGGTGACGAATATTTTCAATTCGGCATTGGGAAATACAGCCGTACCGATGTCTCGTCCGTCCATGACGATGCCTTTTTCCTTGCCCATTTCCTGTTGCTGGCGTACGAGCGCCTCACGTACGAAACCAAGGGCAGATACGGGGCTGACATGGGACGAAACTTCCATGGTGCGGATACGTTCTTCTACATTTTTCCCGTTGAGGAAGGTCACCGGGCGCTGGGTTTCCGGGTTGAGCTGGAACGAAATGTGAATCCGGTCCATCTGCTGGCGCAGGTCTTCTTCACGGATGCTTCCGTCGGCATTGAACAGTCCGTTTTCCAGGCAATACAGCGTGACGGCCCGATACATGGCTCCGCTGTCTATATAAATGTAACCGATTTCTTTGGCTAAATCCTTAGCCATGGTACTTTTCCCGCAGGAAGAGAAACCGTCGATGGCAATGATAATTTTTTTCATGATTCAGTGAGTATGTGAATGATAATGTGTACAAAGATAGCGAAAATCCTTTGGATTTCGAATGCTTTTTCTGGAAGTTTATGGGTGGTGGTTTGGCGAGAAGCAGAAAGAAAGAACAAACTGAGATGGATTAAAAAACGTCGTGGAGTAGATGGAAACGGCTCCTGGCATTTTTTATGTTTCCCTGCTGGAAAACGTATGTCTCTGCTTGGGGAAATGTACGTTTCCTGTATGGAAAACGTATGTTTTCGCCTTGTGAAAACTGAAAAAAAATAAGGCATTTGCCGCTTATTGCCAAGGCGAAATAAAAAATATGCTTGGTTTTGCATTATTTTTACTTCCGGAAGATGAATTTTTAAGGATTTGTGTTACCTTTGTCGCGTATAGAGTATTAACCTTTAATAAACACATTTATGGAAGTCAAGAAATCGCCGAAAGCGGACCTCGAGGGTAAAAAAACCACGTGGTTGTTGGTAGGTTTCGTACTGATCTTGG
>OHPH01001015.1_pt1 | contig 13141 bp, 7 predicted proteins | sample 1577681 | NCBI WGS metagenome assembly OHPH01 (sample SAMEA3879603, study PRJEB24766) | human gut metagenome | biome: human-associated habitat; feature: feces | place: USA | collected 1985/1987 | reverse complement strand
GGCGGCTGCCGATGATGTAAATCTCCATCTCCAGAATCCCGACCGACCGGATGCCTTCCCGAATCTCCGGCCAGGCCTCTTCACGACTGTGTATTTTCCGGTATTCCGCTATCAGTTCAGGATTGTCCTTCAAATCCAGTGTCTGGCAATAGCGTTTGACAGGCATTCCATACTCTTTTACTCGATATCCTTCCATCTCATCATCTCATAATCTTCAGCACGGGGGCAATCTGGTTCAACGGCTGTGCCGGAAGCACCACCTGCAAACCCTCAGTCGTACGCACAAAATCTACTTTTCCGTATCCCAATAACTCTACCCGCTGAATATCTTCTTCATAAAGCTTGCTGTCGGCAGCCAGTGACTTGACGGTCACTTTGCCATCTTCCGGCCAAGCCAATACGGTGGCATACAAAGCCTTCGGGGTTTGGGTAAACCGGATTTCCTTGGATCCCGCCTGACTATAGGAGCCTTCATTGAAGCCTTGCGCATTCAAGGGAATATCTTCTTCCGCAATCGGGCCTTCGCCAAATACCTTCCACGGACGCGTATCGTAAATGGCTTCCTTGTTGATGTTCATCCATTCACCAAACTCCTTCAAGATTTTCTCTTCCTTCTCATCGAAAGTGCCATCGGCTCGTAACGGCACGCTCAACAACAGATTGCCGTTCTTGCTCACGATGTCAATCAACAGTTTGGCCACATAGGCAGCCGATTTATATTCATTCTTTTCATAAATGGACGTATTGTAATGCCACCCGCCGATACAGGAGCATGACTGCCAAGGCTGATCGATAATCTGATTGGGGGCCCCGCGTTCCACATCCCATACCAATGCCTTCCGCTGGTTCTCGTCCAGAATCTTCCCGAACATCACCGCTTCCAATTTACCTTTATGCGTGGCCATGTTATGGTTATAGAAATGTGCCGCAATCTTCAGTCCCGCATCACTGATGGGATAGAAAGGAGCGACCGTCACATCAAAATAAATCAAATCCGGATTGTAACGGTTGATGGCATCTACCGTACGGTTATAGAAGTTTGAGCAATATTCCGGGGTAGGAACGCACACTCCATTTCCCCATGCCCACTGGCGGTGAATCATCCCGTTGTCCCAGCTATTCTCACTCAGCGGATGGTTCTGTGCATACAAATCCTGCGGGTCGTATCCTTCCCACCACTTACCTTTTCCGTCGGCCTTGGTCAGCTTTCCATCGTAAGGAATTCCTTTTTTCGGACCAATCGTATCATGACGCTGTGAGGGTTCATACCAGCTCCACGCATGGTCGGCATGAAAACTGATGCCGAAATACAGTCCGTATTTCCGGGCAGCTTTCTCCCATCCGGCCAGAATGTCTTTTTTCGGTCCCATGTTTACCGAGTTCCAAGGCTGGTACTTGCTGTCCCACAAGTCCATGTTGTCGTGATGATTGCCCAAGGCAAAGAAATACTGGGCACCGATTTTCTTATAAAAGGCCACCAGCTTGTCGGGGTCCCATTTCTCAGCCTTCCACAACGGAATGATGTCCTTGAAACCCACCTCCGACGGATGGCCGTAGTGTTCCACATGGAACTTATATTCATTCGAGCCTTCAATATACATAGAGCGGGCCATCCAGTCACCGGAACCTTCCACACATTGGGGCCCCCAATGCGCCCAAATGCCAAATTTCACGTTCCGGAACCATTCCGGCACCTGATAGTTGCTTTCAAGCGAAGCCCAGGTAGGTTCGAATTTGCCTTTCATCATCGGTTCGTCTTTCTCCGAAACCGGCACCTGATAGGTTTGAGCAGCCAGTCCGCTGACAGATAAAAATAAAGAAGCCAGTATGAGTTTTGTTTTCATAAGCATGATTTTCTGATAATTTTATGGAAGCAAATATACACAGAAAGGCGTTAAAAGGCATAGGATTAAAATGTAGGTTTATATGACAATATCGACAAAATCTTACATTTTATGCTTTTATAGCTAGACAATATCTACTATTCAAAGCTTTTTATCGATATGTTCCACTATAAACCTCAATCCTCCAAGATATAATACGACATTATTCTCCCAATCGATTGTTCTATTTAATGAATGAGACTTTCAGAGTTTCCCATCAAATGATGAAACGAATCTTAAGCTGTTTATTCAAACGAATAAAAATAGATACCTTTCTAATAATTTATCCTGTATGCTCTTTTGAAAAGCACACAGGATAAATTATTAGAAAGGTATCTATTACAATCAAGATTCTTTCAGCTTAATAATATTGCTCGACCCCATAAAATGTAACCTCTTTCACATAGCAATTCTTTGTTCCATCAAATGTTTCAAGAAGTTTAAACCTAATATACCTTACCGCCGGTAATTCTGTAGAGAACTCAAAGGCATGCCCATCTTTTGCAGCTTGTATATCTTCATCTGTTAAAATTCCAAGTTCAGAACCTGAAGGCTTTTTTATCTCACAATCTGCAAGTTTAATCCATCCATCCCAACTACCATCTTGGGAAGGTTTATCAGCTCTACCCCAAACTTCCCATTTCTTAAAATTTGAGCCATCATAACTATAATCCTTAGCTTCATTTGGCTCAATATTCCTTTGCCAAAACGTATAACGAGTCAAATTAGCTACAACTCCTAAATCAAAAGTAAACCATACAGGAAAGTTTTCAAAACCACCCCCATGATTTATCGTCCAATCATCATCATACGTATGATTACCATCCCACATAAGAGACATGCTTCTGCCCCATGCATCTACAGCAAAATCCCCGTCTAATTTTACCTCTGCAAACTTCGACTTATCAAGTTCTCTTTCATCATAGAAAGAATACTCTTCCACTGTTTCCTCGGAATAAAATCTGTCTATCGCTTTCTCTTCAGGTAAATACACAGTTCTCCACCGTATGCTCCCTTCATAAGCACAATCATTAACAACAGTTCTAGTCTCAGCGATTGGAATCACCCGTTTCACTTCAAGTCCATCTCTATTTATATAGTACAGTTCCACTTCCAACGCATCGTTTACTGGTCTCCAGTTAATTTCCATAGAAGCACCATTAATATTCCAGCTATCAATTTTTCTATTTACAAGATTACTCTCATAAAGCGCTCCATACACATAACTGTCAACAATAGATTTTATGGAAGAATTGCCTTTAGCATCATAAGTCGTTATAGTAAACTCATACTGTCCTTCATCCAGATTATCAATTATAACTTCAAAGGTATCTTCCGGATTCTCTCGTACCACATCTTGCTCTATAGCCATCTCTTCTTCATCCATAGACAACCACGTTATAACACATTTCTTTTGAGTTACTCCATAAAGATAAAGACCTTTAATCTTTACCCTATTTTTACCAGGAAAGGCCTCTAAAGAATCCACTTTCCCCACATATATAACCTCACCCTTGTCTAAATAGGGCTGGATGTTATCCAACATACTATCACATGATGCGCAAAGCCCAATTATTACACCCAACAAAACAAATATATAATTTCTCATAAACGTATCAATTAGTAAATAATCAATCTATTGGAGTCCCATAAAAAGTAACCTCCATCAAGTGGATAAAAGTAGCACCAGTAAATGTACTCAATGCTTTAAAACGTATATATCGCACAGCTGGAGCATCTGTAGGAAAGATGAATTCTTCACCGGCAGTTGCATATTCCTTATCTTCATTTGAGAATTGACCAGGAGGAAGCCCTGATGGCTTGTAACTTTCACAGTCCATCAATTTAATCCATCCATCCCAACCGCCATCTTGGGAAGGTTTATCAGCTCTTCCCCATACTTCCCATTCTTTCATATTACCGTGCTGATACAAATAATCATCATCCAATCGTTGCCAATACATATAGCGACTAAGATGAGCAGTCACTCCCAAATCAAAAGTAAACCAGATTGGCATTGCTGAATTTTCCTGAGGAGAATGAGCCATGTCTCCTGTATCTCCATAATTATGAGAACCATTCCATATTTTCCCAAGCCAATGCCCCCAAGCATTCATTGCAATGTCATTATCTAATATCAATTCTGAAAACTTACTTTTGTCCAATTCATATTCCTCCCAAGGTTTTACAGTTGTAAACACTGTATCAGTCACATTATCCCATCGATCTCTTACGATAACTCCAAATGTTCTTTCTTCTGACTCATACCCTCTAACAGCAAAATTTATTAATTTCGATGAAGTATAATTCTGTTGAGCTGTAACCCACTGCCCTAATGAATCGGGAGTTATTACCTCTATCGACAAGTCATTTGCGGAAGGATTTTTCATAGCAACCGCAATGCCACCAAATGTTTCACTCACTTCCAATGTATTATAAGCCTCTATATATGAGGGTGTCAGGGGGATTATTTCTAACTCAGTTGTATCTCCTTTATTTTCCATCCGATCTACAGCATAAAGAGTAATCTTCTTTGGATTTGTATTTCCAAACCCTTCTACTACCAACTTATTTGAATAAGAAGAAACCTTGCTCTCCATCTCAGCGCCTGAGTCCAACGTATATTTAGCAACCACAGACATCAAATCCTCATCTTCAGGACCTTTAAAGATTATTTCAGCTCCTCCAGCAAGAGGCGTATATGACAATATCTGAACTTTCCCAGGAGCAATTCCATCGTTTTCACCATACGGCGTATGAAGGTTGATTTCTTTACAGCCACTTAAAGCAAAAACAACACACAAAAACAAAAATATATTTCTCATATTACAAATTCAATTATTTAAATCATTAACGTAGGTTTCTTATTATTTCACCAACCGGGATTCTGCTTCAAATTGGGATTATTAATTATATCATCATATTTTAATGGCCATAAATAATCCTTTTGAGAATATTTCATCTGATAAATATTGCGTACTTCATAATATTCTTCTGTACTTTCTTTTTCCACATTCCAACCTTTGATAAGAGCATTATTATATGAACTTTTAGCTAGCTTCCATCTTCTTAAGTCATGGTATCTTACACCTTCAAGAGCTAATTCAATCTGCCGCTCACGCCGGATAATCTCTCTCATTCCCTCTTTTGTATTAGGCTTATCCGGATTTATAGAATAAGCATTCCAGGCCTCTTTTACCCCTTTCAATCCCGAACGTTTACGCACAATATCAATATTATCATATACTTCCTGTGGGACAAACTCACCATTCTCTGTAGCCTCATTCAATGCTTCAGCATACATTAAATACAAATCAGCCATACGAATAATAGGAAACGGATATTCTTCAATGACCTCAGACGTTTCTGATATAATATTTTTATAATAAACTAATTTCTTTGCAAAATATCCAGTAATTGAATACAAAGACAACATAGACATACCGCTTACTTGTCCTTTCTTTGCCTCAAGATAATACATATCATCTGCATGTTCTTTACCGTGTCCATACCAGCTGGAACCATCAAAACCCAAAGTACCATAAAAACGAGGTTCTCTATTAAAATGCAATTTTGCCGTCTGATATCCAGGCCTGATAAAATATCTGTCTTTCTCTTCAGCCGTCTTGACCTGATAACGCTCCATGTAATCATTGCTATTAGTAATCCAATCTTTATCCTCCTCTATAGGTACTCCATTTTTCGAATAGAACATTTCAGCTATTTCTAAAGTTGGAGAATATAAACTTTTACATGTATTTTGTTTAGCCGCCTGAGAAATCATTAATTTAGGCTGACAGTTACACTGTAAATCGTATGTCCACGACTTACCACACCCCCAAATCAGTTCTACATTAAAACGTTCAGTAACAGCCTGACGGACATTCATAGAATACATCAAATCTTCAGGAAGATCCACTAAAGTTTCATCACTGAAATCATATAGCTTATGTCCAGCCTCCACTGCAACTTCCAATGCCGTTTTACAGGCATCAGCAGCCAATACCCATTTATTTGCATCATAAGTCTGAGAAAAAAACGGTTCTCCATCCCAATCTTTAAAATTTGCATAATCCGTATTTCCATTAAACAAAGGACTCGCAGCCAACAACAATACTTTTGCTTTTATCGCTAATGCTGCAGGCCGAGTCAAACGTCCCATTTCTGTAGATTGATTGGTGATTCTCAATGGCAAATCCATATATACCTCATCAATTGAATTTACAATATACTCAATAACTTCATCCACCTTATCCCTTTTTATTCTGACTTCCTCTTCTGTTGCAGATATTGGAAGGTTCTCATCGACAATAGGAATTGGACCGTATAATTGAAGCAGATAATAATGATAAAAAGCCTTTAAGACTTGTACTTCAGCAATCCATCTTCTTCTTTCCGATTCATCCAAGTCAGTTACCCTTTGCCTATTCGATACATTTTCAACAAAAATATTACAATCCCGTATTGCTTGAAATAAAGCTTTCCCACCATTAGCTCCATCCCAATAATTATTTAATGGATCATTAATATTCTGCAAACCATTTGCAATACCAAACGACCACTTATTATCAAAATACTGGTCTTCCATTGTATAAAACCAAATATCATTGCCTGCTGTTAACCCTGGATTATCTCTTTGTGCACCATATAATGGAATACGAGAATAACATGTCGCTAAATATTTTTCCGCATTTGTTTTATTATTAAAAGCCATATCAATCGTAGCAATATTATCCGGAGCCACATCCAAATAATCAGAACATCCTGATAGCAATCCGATAAATGATAGAACTATAATCTGTTTCAATCTCATAATATAAAATTTTAAAAGTTAACATTCAAACCAATATTATAAACTCTCTGAATAGGGTAACCCAATCCATTACCTCCCATCTCAGGATCCCATAATTTAAACTTACTAAAGGTTAATAGATTTGTTCCACTCAAGTATATCCTTATAGAACCTAAACGGCACTTTTTTACCCATGATTCTGGTAAAGAATATCCTACTTCTAATGACTTTAAACGCATAAAAGAGCCATTCTGCATCCACCAAGTACTTATCTGAGTATTATTCTCATTGAGTTCATTAGACAATCTTGGCCAAAAAGCATAAATATTTCTATTTGATTCTGACCAATGATTCTCTGCTATCGCCTGTAACAAAGCATTCTGCGAAAGTGAACTTTCACTATCGGTATCTATAAAAGGTGAAATAGATGATGGATCAATCCAAAATGTAGTATGTGCATTACCTTGGAAGAAAACAGACAAATCCCAATTTTTATAACCGGCAGAAAGTCCAAAACCATACGTCATCTCAGGGGTTGTAGGATAGCCTATAGGAACCATATCAGCATCTGTAATTTGGCCATCTTCATCAATATCTTTATATTTGATATCACCTGCCATTACTACATTACCAAAATTTTGAGTAGGCGAATTCGCAATATCAGCTTCATCCACAAACAAACGCTCAGCAATAAACCCCCAACGCTGACTCAAATTTTGCCCAACCTGACTACGCCATGGAGTACCAGCCCCAATATAATCCGGCTCTTCTATTTTCTCGTATTTACTTGTAGCATAAGTAAAATTTGCCCTTCCGGTTATCCATGCGTCTTTATTAATAGAGTGTTGATAATCAACAGAAAGATCAATACCTTTACCTGAAGCTGCCCCAACATTCGCCCTGACATCAGCTGTCAACCCCATAGTAGATGGTATATAAGAGCGTGTCATCAATATACTATTTCTCTTTTCATAAAATAAATCTGCCTGAATCTCAAGTTTATCAAACAAACCAAGTTCTAAACCAATATTCGTTTTCTGAGCCCTTTCCCAGGTGATGAGCTCATTCGCATAGCGGTTTACCGTTATGCCATTTATATGATTACCCCAGTTCGTTCCAAAGTCCTGTCCTTTTTCACCATCATCCATATTTACATTTGAAAGATAATAAAAGCGATCATTGGCATCTCCAATTTGATCATTTCCCACCAAACCATAAGTAAATTTCAATTTCAATTTATTCACTGTATTTTCCAAAGGTTTCCAGAATTTTTCATTAGAAATAAGATACCCCACGCCAAATGAAGGGAAAAAACCATATCGTTCATTTTTTGCAAAACGTTCAGAACCATTATAGCCAAAATTAAACTCTGCAAAATAACGCTTATCGTAAGAATAAGTAAAACGTCCTGATAATCCTTGGTTCTTATAAGGCAATGATTTCTGCAAGTCCCCTGCATTACTATTTTGCTGAGTGCGGCGTGTAAATACTAACATTCCACTTACGCCATGGCTGCCAAATTCACGATTATAGTTCGCAGCAATCTCCATATAATTTGTAGTAGTAATATCCTTTGGCCCTTCATTATAATTTAAATATTCCGTTCCTTCTGTTGGATTAAGTAATGTCAGACTATATGTATTATTAGCCTGATCATAACTCCCTAATGCATAATAATATGGATTATAATATCTTGACACATCAGAATATACATATCTCGTAGTGCTTATCAATCCTCTGACTTCCAACCCTTTTGTCACAAAATCAAGATTCTGTTTGAGTTCTCCTTGTACAACAATAGAAGTGCGATGATAATCTTTATATCCTTTCACCATATCTGCATAAGGATTTATATAATTTCCATCCCCATAGTTGCCAAACATTATATGAGTGTTATTGGCATATTCTCCCACATTAGGATAAGATTTTGGAAATAACACCGGACTCGTTTTCATCACCTTGCTATATAAAGCATCACCACCATCTATGGGACCTCTATAATCATCAAAAGCGCCATTAACCCTAATAATAGCTTCTGTCGTTTTAGTAAGGTCAATATTGATATTGGAGCGAATAGTATATTTACGTAGATCAATATTACTATTAAAATTATTTTGTTTATCTACATTCAATACTCCATTATCTTTATAATATGATGCCGCGATATAATATCTTGCAATAGTTCCACCACCACTAATATTAGCCGTTACACGCTGATTCATGGTATAATCTTTGAACATTTCACTATACCAGTCTGTTGCTGGGTATGCATACTGATTCACACCATTGATTGTATTATTAATTTTAGTCTGTGAATAAGGTAAAACTCCCAAAGGATTTCTAGTTCTCACAGCCTCATTATGTAACTTCATATAAGTGATAGGATCGGCCAAATCAATTGTAGTAACAGGAGTTGAAATAGAATTCTCAACTCTTACGTTTACTTTTGCTTTTCCTTCCTTACCTTCTTTCGTTGTCACCAAAATAACTCCATTAGCACCTCTTGCACCGTACAAAGCTGTAGCAGTAGCATCCTTCATGATAGAAAAGCTGGCTATATCATCCACATTCAGGCGCGCTAAATCAGCGGTAGTTAATTCCACGTTATCAATAAGAATCAACGGACTTGCTGCATATCCAAACGTAGTCACACCACGAATAAAAAAACTGGCGTCATCTTTACCAGGTTCACCACTTGTCTGATAAGCAATCACACCCGACATTCTACCCGCAAGCGCATTTGTTAAATTACTAACAGGCACCTTCAATTCAGCAGGTTTCACTGTCGTTACCGAGCTTATCACACTCTCTTTCTTCTGCTTGGCAAAAGCTACAACTGTAACCTCATCCAATTCATCTATCTTCTGTTTTAAAGAAACATTATAATTATTTTCCGATGTAACCTTTATAACCGCGGTCTGATATCCTAAAAAATTAACTAACAATTCATCACCTACAGAAACTGTAATGGAAAACTTACCATCAATATCGGTAATACATCCTCTGGTAGAATTTTTTACTGTAATAGTAGCACCAGCTATAGGCATATCCATCTCATCAAAAATTGTACCATTAATTTCTTTACGTTGCTGCATAACACTAGAAATTTCAGTTATAGGGACTGCTTTAATCTCAGACACTGAACAGACGGATAATCCCATTAAAAATAGAATTGTAGAATACTGTCGCTTTTTCATAATTGTTTTTTAGTATTTAGATTCATTTGCATTACAAAGATATGCATCCACCACTAATACATATAGAATAAAACAGATAACTATAATACGATATCGACATTTACAAAGAACCAGTAAATGTAAAATAGGACAATATCGATATTTGTTGATAAATACAGATTATTTATAAAAGGATTTGCAAAAAAGAATATTATTAGCTACTTTTGGAAAAATGTCAAATTACCTATGAACTTACAAGTTGAACAAATACATCCTCTAGTTTTAAATGTAGGACTTGCTATTCATGAAGCAGACTGGAACTGGAAAAATGTCAATAGCCCTTTCACTAGATTATATTATGTTACTGAAGGAAATGCAGAAATTGAATACAATAACGAAAAAATCCTTTTACGTCCTGGATTTATGTATTTTATTCCGTCTTTTATGGCGCATAGCAATATCTGTCATTCACATTTTGTACATTATTATTTACATATTTATGAGGAACACCATTCTGATGAAGAATGGTCAGACAAATGGGAAATCCCTATGGAAATTTCAGCCAATGAACTGGATTTATTACTATTTAAACGATTATGCGAAATTAACCCTTATATGAAACTACCAAAATCAGATCCTTCTACGTATGACAACAATTCAACACTGATGCAAAATCTCTTAAGAAACAAACAAAGGGCTTTTTGTGACAAAGTAGAGTCTAGAGGAATTGTTCTACAACTCTTATCTAAATTCTTAAAACAAGCAAAACCTAAAGTTGAAACTAGAGACAGCAGAATATCCCAACTGCTATTCTACATCCGAAAACATATTTACGAAGAAATCTGCCTTGACACACTAGCCGAAAAGTCCTGTCTTTCCAAAGATCACCTTATTCGTTTATTCAAAAAAGAGACAGGAGCTACGCCATTAAAATATATTAATCAAAAAAAAATAGAATGCGCGCAACTTTTACTCATTACTGAAAATTTATCTGTCAAAGAAATTGCCTTCCGACTGGCTTTTGAGGATTATTCTTATTTCAACCGCCTGTTCAAAAAAATAACCGGCGTCACTCCTCAAGAATACCGCCGGCTATACTGAAAACCTATACTTTTACACTATTTATTGAGGTTCTACCTCCACTTTCATTACAAACCCGCCTCGTGGGAGACAGTCCACCTGCATGTTCTTTTCCGTACCCGAGAGTTTGCGGATGGCAAACTGATTGTTTTTCTGACCATCGGCATACAAGGTGATTCCTTTGATAGCTTCGGGGATGAAACTTAAATCTACCGCAAGCGGCATGGATTTGTTGGTACCGTTCAATCCACCGATATACCAGCAATTGCCGTTCTTCCGGGCCATGACCACATGATGGGAAGGATAGCCGCCCAGCAATTTCGTATCGTCCCACACAGTGGGCAGAGAAGAAATGAACGAACGTACCTCAGCCGGCTGGGCATGATAGCCTTCCGGCCGGTCGGCCAAATGTTGAAGAGCCGACTCAAAGACCACCAGCAAGGCCAGTTCATGCCCGTTGGAAGTGATATGCGGGTGCTGCGAATCGGTAAAAGTGCAGGGGGTATAGTCCATCGGCCCCACCACGTTCCGGGTAAAAGGCAGCGTACAGTTGTGCCAGGCCGCACTATCCGTCAGTACCTCCTTGTTGTTGTACCATTCAGCTCCATACACACCTTCCACCGACATCATGTGAGGATATGTACGCTGCCAGCCACGGGGAATGGTGGCCCCGTGAAAGTTGACCATCAAATGATACTTTGCCGCATCTTCCAGGATATCCATAAAATAATTCATCACGGAAGTGCTGTCCGGATGGAAAAAGTCGACTTTTATGCCTTTCACGCCCACCGATTCCAGCCAGGCGAACTCCTTCCGGCGTGTCTCCGGCTTATTCAACCTATACAAAGGACCGTACAGACACCAGGCAGTGGAGGAATTATACCACAATAAAGGAGAAACATGTTTCTCTTTCGCATAACGCAAGGCATCGTCCACATTACCTCCGTTTGCCATTCCATCCCACTCCGCATCAATCAGGACGTATGGGAGATGGAAATCGGCCGCAAAATCAATGTATTTCTTCACAATCTGGTAATCATTCGAGCCATGGTTGTAAGCCCAGTAAATCCAGGAAACGACTCCCGGTTTAATCCAAGACACATCCGTCAGGCGGCAAGGCTCACTGACATCCGTAATCAAAGTGGATTCCACCACATCGGCCAAAGAACCGATGATGGCCACACGCCACGGAGAGCACCATTTGCCGGAAACCTTTATCGGCTGGGCCATTTCCACCTGATAGGCAGACTCGCCGGAAGCATTGTTCAGCCAGGAGCCACAGTTGCCTCTCCCGATATTGGCCTCCGAAACCAGCGTAAAAACGGCATCCGAGACCTCAAACAAAGCCGGAAACCCCCATTGGTTCTTGGAATAGTCGACCACACGACCTTTATTCTTCAAATAGAAATCTTCATACGCCTGACTCAACTTCTGGGTCCAGCGGGTAATGCCGTCCTGAAACTGGAAAGTGGTCTTTTCTCCGGAAACACACGTTTCTTCCTTCAATTCGGGAAATACATAGCGAAAGGCAATACCATCGTCGTACACCCGAAACTCCAGGTCAAGGCATACCTTCCGGCCATTCTTGAAATGAAACACCTGCTGGTTCCCCTGATTCGTACAATGGCGGCGCTTGCCCGTCATCATCATGTAATCTTCTGCCACCGGAACCATAGGTGAAGCACCCATATACACAAAATCTGTGTTCTCCTGCAAGAACTGAAGTCCTACATTATTTATATGTACCACCGGAACTGTTTCATTGCCTTTTTTATAAGACACCTTGAATCCCCCTGCAGAAGGGACACCACTTACCACAATCTTGCCGTTGGGAGAACGCAATTCACCACTGGCTTTTCCAGATACTCCAATTAAAAACATGCATACCAGACACACGCATGCTTTCCATGGATTAGACTTTCTTAGGCTATACATCATTTCTTCTTTAATTTAATTACAAAATTATCCGTTCTTGCACAAAATGAATTGCATAAAATTGTTTTATATAGGACAATATCGATTTACAATTTGAAACAAGTCTTATTCTCCCGCTTACTTTCCCCCAAAGAAGCACCCAACCAGGCAATATGCCCATCGTTCTTTTCTATTTAACAAAACAGGACAATATGAAACAGAGCTTGATAAAGAGCGCATCACAATATAATTTTATATAAAACTTCCCCTAAAAGAGAGGAATCGAAGAAAAACTT
>OHPH01001009.1_pt1 | contig 13190 bp, 7 predicted proteins | sample 1577681 | NCBI WGS metagenome assembly OHPH01 (sample SAMEA3879603, study PRJEB24766) | human gut metagenome | biome: human-associated habitat; feature: feces | place: USA | collected 1985/1987 | reverse complement strand
ATATCAGTTCATTATAAAAACATCAAATTTTTGTCTTGACAACTGAGCCATTATACTTTTCATTGCGATGACATTGACTGGGATTAATTTGTTCCTTATGATATTTGAAGTGCGTGCCAGATATTTGTTTATGTTTATTCCGTTTTATATTACAGCGGCTATGCTTGGCCTTTTCTATATGCAGGAAAAAGTCAAGATGATAAAAGATAGAAAATGTCATTTGCAATAGATAGAAGAGAAGGATTAATAAATCAGTGAGAAACTTTATTCGCAAAGCGAATCCTTTGTTTCGAGTTGATTTACTAATCCTTCTTTTTTTATTTCTTGAACACCCATTCTCTTTGAATTTGGAAACTGATTGCAAAAAGCAGGGTATCGATAATGCATTTGCGAAGTGTCGAATAAGTAATAAATGTCAGCAGATGATTGACTAAAACAGCAGACAACAAAAGCTGAACAATTGCCAATGTGTAATATCTTACGAAAAGAAATGGCGAGCTTGAGTCATTTTTAAACACCTGATTTTTGTTCACAAAAAAGTTAAATAGCGAACTGGCAAAACGTGAAATCACAGTCCGCATTAATATAAGCACGGACAAATCGAAAAACGGAAGCATCCACTTGTCGGAGATGATCGGACGAAGCAGATAGCCAAGCAGCCAGTACAAAGCAATGTCGATAATAAAACTGGATAAAGAGCTTAGCATAAACTTCAAAAACACTTTGTAAATCCGAATCGAATCAATGAACGGATTAAAATGCGAGCTTTCATTATTTGCCAGATAAATTGTCTGAATCGGAAATTCTTCAATTGGAATCTGGTATTCCTTCGCAGCAATCAGCATATTCATTTCATATTCGAACCGTTCTCCTTTTACATTTGCAAAATGCTCTCTTATGAGAGGGGTTGGGAGTCCTCTGAGTCCGGTCTGCGTGTCAGAAACATGTATGCCGCATAAAAGCCGGATCATCTGCCGAGTCAACTTGTTTCCAAAACGGCTTCTCAGAGGAATTTCTTTGTCGTCAAACTGACGGCAGCCAAGAATCAAAGAATCCGGATGCTCATAGGTTAGTTTTGCACAAGTGTTAATGTCCGGAAGTACATGCTGACCGTCACAGTCCACGGTTACAGCACCTTTGATATCCGGGCGCTGCTCTAAAATATAGTTAAACGCAGACTTTAGTGCAATTCCTTTTCCGAAATTTACGACGTGGCGGATTATTTTGCAGTGGAAAGTCTCTTTGCATGTTTTAAAATACTTTCGATTGGCAATAAGACTTCCATCATCGACCAAAATGATATTGGAAAAGCCTTCGTCGTACAATTGTCCAACGAGTGATACCATGCGCTCATCCGGGTCCAGTGCCGGAATGATGATGGCAATACTTTCTTTATAATTACCCAAAACATTTCCCCCTGTAATTCTGAAATCGAAATAATACTGTAAGTATAAGCCTATATCGTTTCAGAATCAAGCATTCGTGATTGACATTCTTTTTTTACATTAGCTTTTTGCTGCGTTTGCCGCATTTCGTTTGGCACGGTAACGCTCCGTTCCATCGAGAATTTTTTTGCGGATACGAAGATTTTCCGGTGTAACTTCGAGTAATTCGTCAGTGTCAATGTAATCCAGTGCCTGCTCTAAACTTAATTCTTTCGGCGGTGTAAGACGCAGTGCTTCATCCGCACCGGAAGAACGGGTATTCGTCAGGTTTTTCTTTTTACATACATTGACCTCAATGTCATCGCTTTTTGCGTGTTCGCCGACAATCATGCCGCCGTAAACCTTTTCACCGGGACCAACAAACAAAGTGCCTCGCTCCTGTGCATTAAAAAGACCGTAGGTAATTGTTTCGCCGGATTCAAAAGCAATGAGAGAGCCTTGTTTACGATAAGGGATTTCTCCTTTAAATGGACCATAGCCTTCAAATTCTGTATTAATAACACCGTTTCCTTTGGTGTCTGTCATAAATTCGCCGCGGTATCCAATCAGTCCACGGGCTGGAATGATAAATTCCAGACGTGTCGTGCCTGCATTTAATGGGGTCATTGCCTGTAATTCCCCTTTACGCTGGCTGAGGCGGTCAATGACATTTCCGGTAAATTCATCCGGCACATCGACATAAGCACGTTCCATCGGTTCTAATTTTTTGCCATTTTCATCTTCTTTATAAAGAACCTCCGCTTTGCTAACCGCAAATTCATATCCCTCACGGCGCATATTTTCAATTAAAACGGATAAATGCAGTTCCCCGCGGCCGGACACTTTATAAGCTTCGGTTGTGTCGGTATCTTCCACACGGAGGGATACGTCGGTATTTAACATGCGGTATAAACGGTCACGCAAATGGCGGCTTGTCACATATTTTCCTTCCTGACCGGCAAGCGGACTGTCATTTACCATAAAATGCATGGCAATCGTTGGCTCCGAAATTTTCTGGAACGGAATTGCCTGTGGATTTTCCGGACTACACAGAGTATCTCCAATGTGAATGTCGGCAATACCTGAAATGGCTACAATTGAGCCAATCGTTGCTTCTTCGACTTCCACACGGTTGAGTCCTTCAAATTCATACAATTTGGAAATTTTAACTTTTTCATTTTTATCCGGGTCATGATGGTTGACAATAACGGCATCCTGATTGACGCGGATGGTTCCGTTATCGACTTTTCCGATGCCGATTCGGCCAACGTATTCATTGTAATCAATGGTGCTGATTAAGACCTGTGTGTCGGCGTCCGGGTCGCCTTCCGGTGCCGGAATATAATTTAAAATCGCATCAAAGAGCGGCTTCATGTCGGTGCCTTTCTCATTGACATCGCAGGATGCTACACCTTCTTTTGCCGAGGCAAAGATAAATGGGCAGTCTAACTGGGATTCATCGGCATCCAAATCGATAAACAGCTCTAAAATTTCATCGACAACTTCTTCCGGACGAGCTTCCGGACGGTCGATTTTGTTGACACAGACAACAACCGGCAAAGACAGCTCCAGTGCTTTCTTTAACACAAATTTTGTCTGAGGCATTGCACCCTCAAAAGCGTCAACGACTAAGATGACACCATTTACCATTTTAAGAACGCGTTCTACTTCACCACCGAAATCGGCATGTCCCGGTGTGTCGATGATATTAATTTTCACACCTTCATAGGTAATGGCTGTATTTTTTGATAAAATAGTAATGCCTCGTTCACGCTCAATATCATTTGAGTCCATGACACGTTCGGCAACTTCCTGATTGGCGCGGAATACACCGCTTTGTTTCAATAATTCATCCACTAAGGTTGTCTTGCCATGATCGACGTGTGCGATGATGGCGATGTTTCTGATATCGTCTCTTGTTGTTTTCATAGAAACCTCCATTCATTCATGCAAAAACCACAAAATCGTATTATAGCACGATTTTTTTTGTGTGGCAAGTTCGGGCGTAAAACGCTTAACAAAATGCTAGGTTTTTTTGTTTTTTTATGGTAAAATAGAATTCATATAAAAAAGGAGGTGCTCTTGTGGGGCTGAAAAGGAAGAAGCGGTTACTGGGAATTTTGATTTTTTCTCTTGTTATTGGCATGATGGGAAGTGCCGGTGGAGAAGCTGAGGCTAAGAAAAAGATTATTCTAAATAAGAAAAAAGCCGTGATTTATGTTGGCGGTCAACTTCGCCTAAAAGTAAAGGGAACAAAGAAAAAGGTGAAGTGGTCTTCAAAGGAGAAAAAGATTGCGACAGTTTCAAAAAAAGGAGTTGTTAAGGGAAAACGTGCCGGTAAGACAAAGATTACGGCAAAAGTAAAAGGAAAGAAACTTGTCTGCAGACTGACTGTGAAGGCGAAGAAAAAAAGAGTTATTACTACGGCAGAGGCAACACCACAGGGAGAAAAGAAACCTGCACCACAGGTGACGCAGACGCCGGGAGGAACCGATAAGCCTTCTGCTTCCCCTGCGATAGAGCCGGTAGTGACGCCAACCGCTGTGCCAACGCCAACACCGGTTGATACTTCAAAACCGGAACCGGTATTTTCAAAAGAAAGCGGAAGTTATGATAAATCATTTGAACTATCTTTGCATGCGCCAAAGGGAAGCAAAATCTATTATACGACAGATGGCAGTGAGCCGGATGTCAGTAGTGTGGGCGGCAGTGTAAAAGATACCATACCGGCAAAACTTCCGACCAATGAGTATAAGCAGGCAATTACAGTGAAAAATCGGGATAATGATGAAAACAGGCTTTGCTCGAAAGTCAATATTCCATATATGTATGACCCAACAGATTATTATAATAATGGGCCATTTTATCCGGAAGTCAGTGCAGTTCCGAAAGCAACCATCATTCGCGCAATGGCAGTGGATGAAAAGGGTAATACGAGTAAGACGGTGACAAAAACTTATTTTGTAGATAAGAATTTGGCAGAGGTTTATAAGAATGCTTCTGTGATTTCCGTTGTCACGGATCCGGATAATCTTCTTAGTAAAGAAAGAGGAATCTACCGTTATGGCAACTGGGAAAACAGTGGTGCTGAATGGGAGAGACCGGCGGCAGTGACGTATTTTGAGGAAGATGGCACGATACCGTTTGAGACGACGATGGGGATGCGGATTCATGGCAATTATACACGCCGCTGGGGGCAGAAGAGTCTGCGGTTTTATTTCCGTGAAGAATTAGGACTGAAAAATCTCAAAGGCTATCAGTTGATTCCGGGAGCTGTCAATGCGGACGGAAAGCCGACGAAAAAGTATAAACGTTTTATCTTGAGAAATGGCGGTAACGAATATGCCTACAGTAAAATGCAGGATGTCTTTATCCAGAGTCTTGTGAGTGACCGTGCATTTACGACGCAGAGTTCACGCCCATGCGTTTTATTCTTAAACGGTGAGTACTGGGGACTTTATAATCTGATGGAACGCTATTCCGATAATTATTTGGAGGAAGAGTTTGGCGTTGATAAAGATAATGTGGTTGTGATAAAAAATGATGAACTTGATGAGGGAAAAGAAGAAGATTTCGCTCTCTATGAACAACTGCAGGCAATGGCAGACCTTGACATGTCTTTGACCGATAATTATGAGAAATTTAAGAAAATGGTGGATATACAGAGTTATCTTGACTATTATGCGACTGAGATTTATATTGGTAACAAGGACTGGCCGGATAATAATGTGCAGTTATGGCGGACCAGAGAGGATGACGGCAGTGATTATGGCGATACGAAGTGGCGTTATATGCTCTACGACACCGAATACTCGATGAATTTGTGGGGACAGGATAATAACGGAAATACGAATCGTCTGCAGGAAGCAAGAAATAAGGATGCATTATTTGATGCACTCTGTAAAAATGACTCCTTTAAACAGTCACTTGCCGATACGCTGATGGATTTGGCAGATAAAAACTTTAAGTCAGCCGATGCTGCAAAGAAATTAGATGCCATGGCAGCCGTCTACCGCCCGTTGATGGAGCAGTATAAAAAGCGTTTTGGCAACGGTGATGTGGACAGCCGGGTAAGGGATATGAAGAGTTTTATGGCAAATCGAAAAAGCCAGATAAAAAAGCATATTCAGGAATCCCTTTCAATTACAGTAAAATAATAAAAAGAATGGAGAACAAGGATGGAACCGGAAATTACAGATATTTTTGACCGTATTATGAATTGGAAGTTGCTTCGATTTATGTGGCCTTTTTATAAAAAAAATAAGGACAAGCTTTTATATTTGTTTTTTGGAGGATGTACAACACTTGTTAATCTTGTGATTACATATGGATTGTGGTATGGCCTGAAGTGGGAACAGTGGTATGCCGGGAAATTTGCACTGGGCACGTTCCTTGGAAATTTAATTGGAATTGTGTCTGCTATTTTGTTTGCCTACGTGACAAATAAAAAGTTTGTATTTGCGTCGAAAACAACAGGAATGAAAGAACTTTTGGTTGAATTTATTAAGTTTGTTGGCGGTCGTGTGTCCACTTTGATTATTGAACTGGGTGGTGTTCAACTTGCTGTAATATTGTTCCCTGATTCTAATACACTTTTGTTTGTGGCGAAACTTTTGACTCAGGTTTTAGTTATTATAATTAATTATTTTATCAGCAAATTATTTGTGTTTAAGGGAACAAAAGAGGCATCTTTTGACAATCAAGACTAAATTTTGATTTGAATTTGTCCGATATACAGATTACGGATGCGAATGTTTATTTTAGAATCAGATTTTAGATAGATGATATAGAAAGGTATGGTTATGGATATGAGACGAGTAAAAAAAAGAATTGGTATATCAGCAGCGGCTGTTTTTGTGACGGTGGTTATTTTTGCCGTCTTTTTATACAGCAAGCAGTATAGCCATGCAGCAGATGAAATATTTATTACCTATAATGACCAGCAGTTAAACCCTGAGGAAACACTGCAGATGACTTCAGGAAGTATTCCGCTTGTGTTAAAAACAACAGGAACCGCCTATGATGAGGATAAGTATATTGTTGAGTGGTCTTTTTCAGATAGTGCGGCAACTAGATTTGCAACACTTGAACAAAGTTCTACTAATAAGATGGTAGCGACAGTACGAGCAGTTTCGCCCGGACTTGTAACGGTTATTGCAACGGTGAAAGACAGCATGAATGGTAATGCAGTTCTTGGAAGTGCTACGTGTAACATTAATGTTATGTTTGCTATTGATACATCGAAAGATGCAAATTTATACCGTTTTGTGAATGAATCAGATACAGAGCGTTCTCTTGTTATGTATGCGGATGACAGCCCGGTTCAGTTAGGCTTAAGTTTTGGCGATGCGAAGGATGCTCAGTGGATTAGTTCGAATGATGAAGTGGTTAAGGTAGAAAAGAACACCGGTATTGTGACTCCGGTTGGTGCCGGACGAACACAGATTACAGCCAGCTATACGCCGAAAGGTGAAAGTGATACCTATACGGCACTATTGAATGTGTATGTAAAACCTAAAATTTCGCTTACTAAAGGCAGTGGGTATACAAATTCATTGGTTAATCAGAAGATTTCTTCCGGAACGAATATTTACACGGATACAGTATTTACCAGTAACACACAGGCAATACGAAACAAGATTATCTGGGTGGTGAAGAAAGATGATGGTAAAGGTAATCCTCAGGTATTGGCAGACTCACTTGGACGAGAATCGGATGTTATTCAGGTTACTCCTTCCGGTATGTATGAAAACGAGTTGAAGATTCAAGGAACGGCAGGGAAGTATGTAATTGAATTTTATACAAATGGAACCTACTTGAGTGAGAGCAATCATACGGATGCATATGATCCAACGGTTATTACGTTTACACTTACCGCCGGAATTGGTGACAAAGAAGAAACATTAGGACCGGGAGATTCCATAAACCTGGCAGATGCTTTTGGCATGACGCGAGAGGATTTTGTTAAGTATTTTGTATCCAATAACTGGACGAAAGATGGTGGCTCAATTTATAATTATGCAACTTACGATAGTGCAACAAGCGAGCTTCAGGTAAAAACTACAGTTTCCGAAGGTGTATTAATTGATTCTGTAAATGTGAAACCGGCGTATAAAAAGCAAGTGGCAGAGCTGCTTGGGCTGGACGGCGAGGATAAAGATGTTCTTGCCAATATGCCAATGACATTTAAGGTAACAATCACATTACAGGATCGCATGCATTTAAATCGTACGGAACTTACACTTTCCGAAAAAGAAGAATTTTTGCTGGTTGCTACATATAATGGTGCTTATGATGGAACTGTAAAATTTGAAAGTACGGATCCGTCTTGTGTTAAAGTTGATGATAATGGTTTAGTGACGGCAGTAAAGAATACAAAAGGCGATGTTAAGATAATAGCATCTTTGACAAACTCAGTTGGTAAGACTATTCGCGCAGAGTGTCTTGTTGTGGTACAGGCTGCATTGAAATCATTTACACTTGAACCAAATGTGACGGAAATGACAATGAATGTAGGAGATGTACAGACAATTAAGGCGATTATCAACCAGTCAATTAAGAATCCGCCGTTGTCATGGACCTGTTCTACTGTAAATTCGAAGATTTTTACGGTGATGCCGTCAGATGATAGAAAGAGTGCGGTTATTACAGCAGTGGGAACGGGTGTGGCAGATTTAGAAGTCACAAACACTGTGAATCCAAGTGATAAGAAGACGATCCGTATTACAGTCCGATCAGCAATACAGGCAATTTCCCTGAAACAGACAGAATTGACTGTGCCGCGTTATAAAGATGGCTATAATATGGGGAAAAACGATGTGTCATACACGCCGGCAAATGCAACGGATACAGAACTTGTATGGACTAGTTCGGACCCGGGAATTGCTACCGTGGATGATGATGGATATATTACTTTTGTAAATGCCGGGGTGACGTTGATTACCGTCAGACCGGTAAATAATCCAAATGGTGTTATGGCTTCCTGCTTGTTAACGATATTAGGTTCAGCAGATAAGGTTATTTTAAGCGAGAATGAACTTACAATGAATGTAGGGGATACAAAAGATGTGAAACTTGATTTTGAGCCTATTAATACGACAGCAGAGTTAACATGGACGCCAACGGGTGAGTATAAAGATTGTGTTACGATGCTTCCCTATGATGAAGAACGAAGAATTGCTTCGTTCCAGGCAAAATCACCGGGAGTAGTCTATTTTAACATTACATCTCCGCAGACCGGAACGGAAGTGTTAAAGATTACAGTGAAACAGCCTTCGACAGCATTGAGTGTGACACCAAAGGAGTTAACGGTAAGAACGGGTGACAGTGCTGATTTAAAGGCAGTATTTACACCGGCAAATTCGACAGACACTATTATATGGAAAAGTTACAATAATAGTGTGGCAACGGTAGATGTGAATGGACGTGTTACAGGAGCAAAGGCAGGAACAACATTTATTGAGGCCAGAGCCTACAATGGAAAAACAGCAGGACCAATGACTGTTATTATGGTTACTGTGCAGGATGGTGTGAAAGGAGTTTCCTTAGACTCATCAGAAAAGACGGTTCGTGTGGACAGTTCCGTTACACTGATACCTATTTTTAATCCGGCAACTGCTTTTAATAAGGCGATGACGTGGAAGGCTTCAAATAGTAATGTTAAAATTGAGGCGGTTGGTATTTCCAATCTGAAAGTAACCGGTGTAAAAGCCGGTACGGCGATGGTAACCGGTACGACGACAGATGGTGGATTTTCTGTATCCTGTTTGATTACGATTCTGCCAAAATGGAAAGAAAATGATACGAAGGTGACGGTATCGCCGAAAACCAAATATTTGGCTAAAGGCAAGTCATTCTATGTGACAGCCACAGTTACCGGCTCAAGTAATAAAAAGGTAAAATGGACGAGCAGCAAAAAATCAGTTGCAACCGTGACTTCCGGCGGTAAGGTAAAGGCAAAGAAATTAGGAACGACTTATATCAAAGCGACAGCGAAGGATGGTTCCGGTGCGTACGCCAGATGTAAAGTGCGTGTTGTTCGTAAAGTGAAAAAAATTAAACTGAACCGCTATTCGGGCAGACTGCTTGTTGGAAGTACGTTGAAACTGAAAGCAACTGTTCTTCCGAAAAATGCGACGATTAAGTCCGTGAAGTGGACGACGAATAAAAAATCGATTGCAACAGTCAGCAGTACCGGACGAGTATTGGGAACCGGCGAGGGTATTGTAAAGATTAAAGCTTCGGCAAAAGATGGTTCCGGTAAGTCAGCAACTTGCATACTTCATGTTGTTGAGCCGATTGAGGCAACGGGAATTACTGTGGCAAACAGCCAGATTACCGTGGCGAAAGGAAAGATTGCCCAGTCCGGCATTACCTTAAATCCGGTCAATTCGACGACGAAGATTAAATATCACTCCGATAATCCGAGAGTGGCAACCGTAAATAAATATGGTAAGATTAAGACCAAACGTGCCGGAGAGGCTACGATTTACGGAACGACTTCGACCGGACTGTATGGTTATTGTGATGTATTGGTTGTAGATTTAAACCGCAAGGCAGTAACTCTTCGTCCATACGATACCGAACAGCTTCATGTAAATGAGATTAGTACCGGTGTAACATGGTATTCAAGAGATATTAACATTGCAACCGTATCATCGACCGGACTTGTTACCGGACGTAAGAGAGGTATAACAACGATTTATGCGGTTGTCAACGGTGTAAAACTCGGATGCCGCGTGAACGTTACAAAATTAAAGTAGTGGAATGGGAGGAGACTATTGTTAGTAAATTTACATGTAAAAAACTTTGCGATAATAGACGAGATTGATGTTGATTTTTCTTCCGGGTTAAATATTCTTACCGGAGAGACGGGAGCCGGCAAATCGATTTTGATTGGCTCTATCGGCATCGCGCTCGGCGCAAGGGTTTCGCAGGAAATTATAGGAAAGCATGGCGACTCTGCGATGGTGGAGACTGTTTTCCAGATTGAAGATGAAGAGACAAAAGAGAAATTATCAAGATTAGGTGTAGACCCGGACGAAGGACAGATTGTCATTTCCCGCCGTATTACGGGAAGCCGGAGTGTAAACCGAATTAATGGTGAAAATGTATCGGTCAGTGTGATTCGCCAGGTGGCTGCCCTCTGCATTGACATTCATGGACAGCATGAAAACCAGTCATTATTGCAGAAGGATAAACATTTAGCAATTGTAGATGAGTTTGCCACCAAACAGTGTGTCGCTCTGAAACAAGAGATTGCTGCTTTATACCGTGAATATACAGCGCTGAAAAAACAGTGGCAGGATGAAGATGTGTCAGATGAGGAGCGTGCGAGAGAACTTAGTTTTCTGGAATACGAAAAACAGGAAATTGAGCAGGCATCTTTACAAGCCGGTGAAATCGAAGAAGTGGAAGAAGCATACCGCAGAGCATCCGGCGCTGAGACAATTGTGGAATCGCTTGGTCTGGTACACCGTTTGACAAGTGATACGGCCGCGGGAGCTGTGAGCCATGCGTTGCAGAGTATGCAGCGGATTACAGGCTTTGGTGATGAAATTCGGAACTTGCAGGAAGAACTTTTGCAGATTGAAGGACTTTTAGATGATTTTAATCATGAAACAGCGGATTATATGCAGGACTTTTCTTTCGATGCCAATGAGTTTTCGGATTTAGAGAAAAGACTCGATACGATTCACAATTTGCAGGCGAAATACGGAAGTACCTATGAAGAAATACTTTCGCATTTGGAAGAAGTAGAGGATAAACTGCAAAAACTTGCAGATTTTGAACAGTATAAGGAGAAACTTCTTGCTAAAATAAAGGAATATGAGTCGGATTTGACAAAGAAATGTGAGCAGTTATCAAAAGAAAGGAAAGAAACCGCTTCCATTCTTCAGGAAAAGATTAAAGCTGCTTTATCAGATTTAAATTTTGCCTATGTAGATTTTGAAATTTCATGGAGCCGCAAAGATACATTTGGTGCGGATGGATGGGATGAAGCTGAATTTTTGATTGCAACGAATCCGGGCGAGCCAAAGAAAAGCCTCGGAAAAATCGCATCCGGCGGTGAGTTGTCCCGTATTATGCTGGCAATTAAATCGGTTTTTGCCGAAAAAGACCATATTGAGACCTTGATTTTTGATGAAATTGATGCCGGAATCAGTGGACGTACGGCACAGAAGGTTTCGGAAAAACTGAAACTTTTAAGTAAAAGCCACCAGATTCTATGCATTACTCATCTGGCACAGATTGCGGCAATGGCAGATACCCATTTTTTGATTGAAAAGATGGTTGATGAAAATCATTCGGAGACAGTGATTCGTCCGTTGGATAAGTCGCAGAGTGAACAGGAATTGGCACGTATTCTTGGCGGTGTTGAGATTACAGAGTCGGTACTTGAAAATGCGAGAGAGATGAAAGCGTTAGCAAACCAAAAAAGTTCAGATAGTTTTCAGAATTAGAAAAATAGAAGTTGGCTATACTAAACAGAAGGAACCAAAACAATAGTAAGTTTTGTACCTTCTGTTTTTTTATTTTGCCGATTATGGGAGGAATAAGTATGAGAAAAAAAGTTCGTTTTTTGCTGGCTGGATTATTAGTGGCTGATGTATTATTGATTGGATATTTGATGTATGATTATATTCAAAATAAAATTCCTGATTCTGTTTTGACTTACGTCGGGGAAAAACAGGAACTGGACCTGCCGGCGTTTTTTAAGACCGAGCAAAGTGTTCCGGCTCTGCATGTGCAAAATCAGGGTGGCAGTTTTTCTATGAAGTCAAACCGGTTAGGAAGTTATGAGGTATCGGTCCGCTTATTTGGTGTGCTGCCGGTAAAGAGGATGGACGTTAAAGTTGTGAAAAGGAAAAAGGTATTTCCGAGTGGAGAGCCAATTGGTATTTATGTGGAGACGAATGGGCTGCTAGTTCTAGACACAACTGAGGTTCCGGCAAAAGATGGGCTTACTTATGCGCCCGGTGAAAATTTGTTAAAGCCGGGGGATTATATTTTGGAGTGGAATCAGAAAAAGGTTGCTACGATTCAAAGTTTAAACCGTGAAATTCAGGGGACAAAAGATAAAAAGGTTACGGTTTTAATACGCCGAAACGGAGAAAAGATAAAAATTGCCATGCGTCCGGTGCTTTCATCAGATGGCACATATAAAATCGGAACATGGGTACGGGAGGATACACAGGGAATCGGCACGCTTACTTATGTAACGAAAACCGGTGAATTTGGTACACTTGGACATGGAATTACTGATGTTGATACCGGGACGCTGTTGAATTTACACGGGGGTGAATTGTTTCAGACGCAGATTGTCGATATTATGAAGGGGGAGAAAGGAAATCCGGGAGAACTGCAGGGATATATCAATATGATTGCAAAAAATACGATAGGAAAAATCAAAAAGAATACGGAGCAGGGTGTGTTTGGCGAGATGAAAGAGGAGCGTGTGTCCGCCTATTCCGGAAAGGCGTATCTGTATGCGAATCTTGAAGGCAGGGCGAGGATGTATGAAATTGAAATTGAAGATATAAAAATTAATGCAAGGGATAATAAGAGTATGGAAATCAGGGTGACGGATAAAAGGCTTTTAAAACTGACAGGAGGGATTGTGCAGGGGATGAGTGGCTCGCCAATTATACAAAAGGACAAAATTGTTGGGGCTGTTACGCATGTCTTTGTCGATGACCCGACAAGAGGTTATGGAATTTTTATTGAGGAGATGTTAGCGCAGTAAAAAGAACCGCATTTGCTGTC
>OHPH01001005.1_pt1 | contig 13246 bp, 9 predicted proteins | sample 1577681 | NCBI WGS metagenome assembly OHPH01 (sample SAMEA3879603, study PRJEB24766) | human gut metagenome | biome: human-associated habitat; feature: feces | place: USA | collected 1985/1987 | reverse complement strand
CTCATTGAAATTTCTACAAATAATAAATCTTCACCGTCTGCAAGCAGTTCACTTTCGGATGCGTTTAAGCAGATTTTTTCCGCATCTTTAAACGAATGTTGAACATCTTCTGCGATTTCATTTCCTTCTTCGTCACAGGCAACTGCACGCAGTTCGCCCTCTTCATAAGGAATCTGCCAGTGTCCGGCAAGCTGTTTTCCACTCTTTGCATCTAATGTACAGATTCCCTGACTCTTGCCATTAAAAATCAATTCCACAACCGGAGCATTGGAGCAGACTCTTACATCAATAAACTGTCCGTCATTAAAATCCCAGTATGGGAAAATATGCACGAATGGCTCAGCCTTATAGTCTGTCCACTCTGCACGGAAAACATATGCGCTGTCCTTTGCAAAGCCTGCTGTGTCGAACTGACCAAAGTATGAATTTTTCGTGCTGTATGGAGTAGGCTCGCCTATGTAATCAAAGCCTGTCCAAATGAACTGACCTGCACAGTATTCAGCGTCACGGTCAGGGATAATGCAAGCCTCAGTGTTCTTTGCTCCCCAGCCTGTGCAGCTATTGCCCAAAGATGAACACTGCTCGTCATCGTCAGTTAGCAAGGTTTCAGACAGCGGGAAATGATAAATTCCACGGCTCTGCACCACCGACGCCGTTTCGCTTCCGTATATCATCCAGTCAGGGTGAGCGGCGTGGTGTTCCTCATAAAGTCTTTCACCGTAGTTATAGCCTGCAAGCTTGAGAATATCAGCGCATTTCTGACCGTTCTCCCACTGCATATAGTTAGAGCCGAATGTGACATAGCCATTGCCCTCAGGGTCATGGAGCCTAACGAGCCTTTTGAGCCAAGCCGTTACCTCCTGACCTCTCTCGTCAGCGTGAGTGTCAAAAATCTCATTTCCCACACTCCAGCCTATGATAGAAGGGCGGTTTCTGTCACGGCGCACCCATGAAGCAACGTCCTTTTCTACCCACTCATCAAAAAATCTAGCATAGTCATAGTCGGTCTTTGACCTCTCCCACATATCAAAGCCCTCAGAGAGAATGAGCATACCTGTTTCGTCAGCGATGTCCATAAACTCCTCCGCAGGCATATTGTGAGAGGTTCTGATAGCGTTGATGCCCATTTTGCGTAGCTTTTTAAATCTTCTCCTTATAGCCGCAGGATTGGAAACTGCCCCAAGACAGCCGTTGTCATGGTGTTCGCATGAACCGTGGAGCTTAACGTGTCTGCCATTGAGATAAAAACCGCTGTCGCACTTGAATTTGATAGTCCTGAAGCCGAATTTCTGACTTACACGCTGTACACAGCCGCCGTCCACAAGAATTTCCGACACCATGGTGTAAAGCACAGGGGAAGTGATATCCCAAAGCTCAGGGTCTTTCACTGTCATGGTCTGAGCGGTGAGAGAATAGCTCACGCCTTTCACACGCACAGCCTCAGGTATGCAGGAAATATCCGCCCCACAAGCGTCAGACTCATAGCTTGCCACCTCTTTGCCGTCCTTGTCGAGGATAGTGTTTTTAATGCGGATTCCCCCAAGAGGAGTACCCACAGGACGAAGCATCTCAGCCTTCACAGTCACCTGCCAGCCGTCCTCCTGCTTTGACGTGGTGATATAAATGCCGTCATTGCCGAAACGTATCTCAGGGCTTTCGCAAAGCCAAACCTTTCTGAAAATGCCTGCTCCCGAATACCACCTGGAGTTTGGCGAGTGATGATCCACACGAACAGTAACAACATTCTCTCCGTCCTTGACAAGGTCGGTGATATCGAACATAAATGCCGAGTAGCCGTATTTCCACTCTCCTGCCAAAGTGCCGTTCACATACACCTTGCTGTCCATATAAACTCCGTCAAAGCGGATAAAAGTACGTATGCCCTCTTTCTTTTGGTAAGAAAAAGCCTTTCTGTACCAGCCAGTAGAAGTTTCATATAGGTCATTTGTATTATAAATAAGCCAATCATGAGGAATGTCCACAGGCTTGAAAGCAAAGTCCTCTGAGTAGTCAGAGCCGAAAGCCGCCTTGTAAAATTCCCAATCGTTGCAAAAAAGCTTTCTGTCTGAGTATGTTTCACAGATATCCATAAAAACTCCTTTATATTTTACTTATCTGAATATGAAAATTTGCGTTTATCAAAGGCTTTTCAAGCTGATATTTCTCCGCAAGCCTTGGTCCGCAGGAGTTAGAACCGACCCCTGCCATTGCATAGTCAACGCATATAACATTGCTCTCGCACCTTTCAAGCTCATAGTTATGTGCCTTTGCCGCAAGCTCCTCTTGCGTGAACTGCGACGCATTGAATGAAAAATCCTTGTCAGCGGTAAACTTCACCTTAGTGTCCCCACCGCTCACAGTGAGATATCTGCACCCATAGTGCGATGAATTTTCCTGCGGTCTTATATAATCCTCGTGCATATCCCCGATATCAGCCGCAAATCTGCCCACATAGCAAGCCTGACGCTTGTCAATGTAGCTTTCTGTAGGACCATATCCGAAATATTCCGCCCTTGAAAAATCTTTTGGCATGAAAAGCCTTATACCGAACCTTGGAAGCATATCTATCTTATTTGAAAACTCCGCTTCGCATTTTATGTCAAGCCCACTGCCGTCAATAACATAAACAGCTTTCAGCCTGCAAAACGGCTGTTGTATGGACCAGCCAAAAGACTGTGTGACGCTTATCTCCGCTCTGTTCTCGCTCGCTGAAAGCTCACAGCCGTAGCTTTTCACATCAAAGTCATTAAGATGCACCTTGTACCAATTGTACTTCATGACATCATTATCCGTAGGCGCACGGAAGAAGTTATACTGCAAAGGTCTGTCAAGAAGCTCTCTGCCGCCGAATTTCACAGAAATAAACGCCGACTTACGCTTGTCAAAGCGGTAAACAACATCTCCCACTGTCACAGTGATATCAAGAGGCGTTTCCACAGCCTTAACATTTTCTTTCACCTCAGCGACCTTATAAGTCTTGCCCTCTGCTATCCTAAGCTGATCAAAGCACACCTCATAGCCATTTTCACAATAGTCAGTGTCCTCCTTTGCAGTGAAAATAAACCTTATGAATGTTTCATTTTCATACTCCGCTGTATCATTGGGAACATTCACCACAGTGTTTCCCATAGGCTCGATGTCAAAATCCACCCTGCCGATATGTATAATACCGTTTTTGTCCGTTATCTCATAGCGGCAATCGAGAATATCCCCAGCGTTCACAAACTCCAGCGTGCTTGAAAAAACAAAGCTTCCCTTGCTTTCCCCTTTTGTTACTCGCACAGGTCTGTATACCTGCTTTACCTCTAAAAGTCCGGTGTGGGGCGTTCTGTCAGGATAAACAAGACCGTCCATGCAGAAATTGCTGTCATTGTGTCTTTCCCCAAAATCTCCGCCGTAGCCGTATTTTATCTTGCCCTCAGCCGTCTTACCAAGCGGTACAGAATGGTCGCACCACTCCCACACAAAGCCACCGCAGAAACGCTCATTGGAATAGAACACATTGTGATAATCCTCCAGATCTCCCGGACCATTTCCCATGGCGTGGCAGTATTCACACTGCACAAGAGGTCTGTTTTCCTCAGGCTTTTCAAGATAGCCTTTCAGCCCGTTTAGATCCCAGTACATACCCGAAACTACGTCAAGCACGCTGTCGGAAGTTCCGTCAAGGCAGTGTGTGCTTTCATAATGCACAAGCCTTGTATCATCAAGCCTCTTTATAAGCTCAGCTTCATCAAGCATATTTTTGCCATATCCGCTCTCGTTACCCAGCGACCAGAACACCACGCAAGGGCGGTTGATGTCACGCTTTACAAGACATTCCGCACGATCTTTTATGGCATTGCCAAACCTCTCGTCAGAGGCAAGCATCGCAATGCCGTTGTAATCTGAATAGTCCCACTTGTAGTCATAATAGACCTCCACACAGCCATGTGACTCCAAGTCCGCTTCATCAATAACATAAAGCCCCAGCCTGTCGCAAAGCTGATAAAACATAGGGGAGTTAGGATAATGTGACGTTCTCACAGCGTTTATGTTGTGCTTTTTCATAAGCACAAGGTCAGCTTTCATCTGCTCATAAGAAGCATAATATCCCGTGTCAGGATAGCTGTCATGACGATTTACACCCTTGAACTTCACCGCCCTGCCGTTTATCTTAACAACGCCCTTATCCACCTTTACATCTCTGAAGCCAACCTCCTCGCCGATAACCTCGTCGCCTGCATTGATAGTAAGCCTGTAAAGATACGGCGTTTCAGCACTCCAAAGCTTGACGTTTTCTAACTTTATCTCAACGCTCTCACCGTCATAAGCCGAAAACTGAGCCATTGTAACACCATCATCATCGCAAAGCTTTGCCGAAACATCACAGCCGAATACCGTAAACTCCAGCCTTGCAGAGCCATTTTCACCGAGAACAGTTTTCACGATATAATTTTCAAGACGCATTTTCGGTCTTGACAGCACATAAACATCTCTGAAAATTCCCGAAAGCCTTATCTTGTCCTGATCTTCAAGATAAGTTCCATCGCACCATTTCAGCACAGCGGCAGTAATGATATTCCTGCCCTCAGCAAGATATGGTGTAATATTAAACTCAGCCGTAGCGTGAGAAACCTGCGAATATCCCACAAAGCTGTCGTTCACATACAAATAAACACAGCTATCCACGCCCTCGAACACAAGTACCCTGTCCATGCCGTCATGTGAGTAGCAATACTCACGCTGATAGACTCCCACAGGTATATCGTCAGGCACAAAAGGCGGGTCAAATGGTATTGGATAGCACACGTTCGTATACTGCGGCTTGTCATAGCCGTAAAGCTGCCAGTTTGACGGCACGGGGATAGTGTTCTCAAACTTTTCGTGAATAAAATCGTCCTCTAGGTCTATTATGCTGTCATAATAACGAAAACCCCAGTTGCCGTTTAAAAGCTCCATTCGCTGAGAATTTTTACGGTCCTCAAAAGGATCTTGCCCCTTTGCAAACGGCACAAAATAGCAGTGCTTATCAAGCGTGCCAATGTGCAGCGCCTGAGTATCCTCATGATATATCATTTTCGATCTTGGCGAATTTTCCGCCGCAAGCTTTAAAATATCCATAGATGTTCTCCTTTACAAGTTTATAAATTACTGTAATTATTTTATCAGCTATTGACAGGCAAGTCAATGAATGATATTATTAATTTATAACAATATGAATATGGAGTTGATATTTTTGTTCTTTGCATCATCACTGTCAGGATCACCTTATAAGACCCGAGGGCTATCACTATGACCAGATACTCTACTGCACCAAAGGCAGCGGCACGCTTATCTTTGAGAATAAAGCCATTCCCATACCACATGATACCGCCATATTCATACCCGCTGAAACGCCCCACGAATACTATCCGGAAGAGGATATATGGGATATCCACTGGATAGTCCCCTGCGGATATGCCGCCAAGGATATCCTTACCCAGTTCGGCCTTACCGAGCTTAAAACCTTTCACCTCAGCGACACAAAAATGCTCGAGCATATTTTCCGCAAAATGCACAATGCTCTGCGAACCGACAGTATTTTCGGCAATTACAAAGCCTCTGGCTATTTGTATGATTTTCTTATGGAGTTTTACCGCCTTATCGCATACAAAGACCCTGCCACGTCAGTATCCTCCGCCCTTATGAAAGCACTGGACTACATAAACTACAACTATTTTTCCCCTATCACAATGGACGAGCTTTGCAGTGTGTCTGGAGTAACTAAACAGCACCTTTGTCTGCTTTTTCGCAAAAAACTCAGTATGCGTCCAATGGAATACATCGCAAAACGTCGTATCCAAGAAGCCAAAGCCCTGCTTACCGGTACAGAAAAAAGCATCGAGCAGGTAGCCGAGGAAACAGGCTTTTGCTCAGAAAGCTATTTCTGCAAGCTTTTCAAAAGATACGAGGGCATGACCCCCTCCGCTTTCCGCCAGATCAAATAACCACAAACAAAAAAAGAGCCGCCCAAAGGCAGCTCAATTATGCAGAAAATTAGCCCTGCTCCTTCATCTTAGCGAAACACTCGCTGCAGTAAACAGGTCTGTCCTCTCTTGGCTTGAAAGGAATAACAGCCTCGCCGCCGCAAGAAGCACAAGTTGCTGTATAAGTCTGTCTTTCAGACTTTGTAGCAGCCTTTCTTGCATCTCTGCAAGCTTTACATCTCTGTGGCTCATTTACGAAACCTTTCTCAGCATAGAACTCCTGCTCGCCTGCTGTGAAAACGAACTCGTTTCCGCACTCCTTACATACTAATGTCTTGTCTTCGTACATGGTTCTTACCTCATTACATAAAATTGTGCCTAGTCGGATTTGCACCGACACCTTTGAATAAACAACGCTCTGCTATTAAGCTATACGGCCATATTCCTATCTCAACAGTGATCTCAATTTCCGTCTGACTCTCTGCATTGCATTGTCTACCGCCTTTTCCGACGTGCCCAAGCCTAATGCTATCTGATTGTATGACATTCCTCTCAAAAACGATTGAAATACCTGCCATTCCTGCTCCGAAAGTGCAGAAGTGATCTTATCATAAAGCTCATTCAGCTCCTCACGCTCCACTACGACCTCCTCAGGTACAGTGCCACCGCCGCCAAGAATAGCCTCAAGGTCAGCTTCCTCGCCGCCTGAAAGAAGTGCATTTCTGTGAACAGACGAAATGATCTTATTTTTTATACATTTTGTAGCGTAAGTTGAAAACTTCGCATTTTTGTCTTCACGATAGGTCCTAACCGCACCCAGAAGCCCCATAAGCCCCTCTTGGACAAGATCCTCGTGAACCTCGGCGCCATATTTTTTTGCCAGAAACTCCACCGTACAGATATATCTCGCAATAAGCTCACCGATAGCCGTTTTGTCACTCTGTGCATTTAGCACAAGCTGCTCATCTGAAAGCTTTTTCTGCTGATCCTGCCGATCGCCTCTCAAAAAATACCGCCCACCTAATCGTAGAAATTACCGCAAAGCCCCATTCTGACGCCACTGCGTAATGTTATAATACCATTTTAGACCATAAAAGTCAAGAGAATTGACGAAATCCGCCGTCCCTGTGAAAATATTTGTAACATACCACAGTTTTAAGAATGTATTCTTGTGATTTTCAACAAACAAAAAGTCAGCCGTGTCGAAATACACGGCTGACCGCAATTTACGCAACTTTGATGTTATACACGGCAGTATTTTGCTCTGCCATCGCTGAAAATATCTCCTCCGTGGCAATCGTCAGCCACAACAAGAGGAAAATCCTCAACGTAAAGTTTTTTCACAGATTCACAGCCCAGCTCCTCAAAAGCCACAACCTCACAAGACTTTATGCAGTTGCAGGCAAGTGCGCCCGCACCGCCTATAGCACAGAGATAGACCGCACCATTTCTTATCACGGCGTCCCTTACCTCTTGTGATCTCTCGCCCTTGCCGATCATTCCGCCCAATCCTAGATCAAGCAATCTCGGTGCAAACCTGTCCATTCTTCCTGAAGTGGTCGGTCCGCATGAACCGATAGGCTTTCCCTCAGGTGCAGGAGTAGGTCCGGCATAGTAGATAACAGCGTCTTTCAAAGGGATAGGAAGCTCCTTTCCCTCATCAAGCAAAGCATTGAATCTTTTATGTGCAGCGTCCCTTGCAGTGTACACAACGCCCGAGAGCAATATCTTGTCACCGCATTTAAGCTCTCCGCTCACCGCTTTAAGCTCCTCGGAACGCACCTTTCTTATTTCCGACATGACAAACTGTTATTCAGCGTCATCATCGCTTACAAGAGAAAGACCATCGTCAATAAGATCTCTTGCAGTGTTTACAGCACCGATACTATTGCCATACAGATCGTTAAGTGATGTAACGAGCTGCTGAACAGTTTCGCTCAGACTTGTGAACTGTGTCTTAACAGACTCTCTCAGATCAGCAGACTGTGCTCTGATGTTCTTAGCTTCGTTCTTAGCGTCGCTTACTACCTTTGCAGCCTCAGCATTTGCCTTTGATGTTACGTCAGCGGCTTCTGCGTTAGCCTTAGATGTAACAGCCTCTGCCTCTGCATTAGCCTTAGAAGTTACCTCGGCAGCCTGCTTGTTTGCAGCACTTGTAACAGCTTCAGCCTCCTGCTTAGCGGCAGCCGTCATTGCAGCAGCGCTTGACTTAGCTGTCTGAAGTGTAGTATCGGCCTCTGTCTGAGCATTTGTAACAAGCTTCTGTGCCTGTGCGTTTGCGTCAGCAAGAACCTGATCCTGAAGCTGCTTAGCTTCATCTTCCATCTGCTTAGCTGCCTTCTTAGCTTCCTGAACGACCTTATTAGCTGTGTTCTGAGCTTCCATGAATACACTTCCAAGATCGAATGCAGGAGTGGCTGTGCCGGCATTAGCCTCAGCAGTTTCGAGCTTCTCTTTAAGATCCTCGATCTCCTGCTTCTGCTTTTCAAGCTCAGCGTCCTTTTCAGTTACCTGCTGCTCATAGTCAGCGATACGAACCTTCATTGTATCAGTATTAGCCATAAGCTCGGCTATCTTGTTTTTAGCCTCTTCTACCTTTTTCTCAAGTTCCTTCTTGCCCTCGAAGTCCTGCTTCTGAGCGCCGCCCTGCTTCTCAAGACGTTCGATAGTTTCGTTCTGGTCATTGACCTGAGCCTCAAGAGTATAAATTTTAGAAGTAAGGTCGTCTACATAAGCAAGAACGTCCTGCTTATCAAATCCGCCGACTCTAACCGTTCTTAAATAACCATTACTAGCCATTTCAATCCCTCCACATTAGTGATTATCTCTATTATACAATAAACCACGTTATTTTTCAACTGATTTAAGCCGTTTTCAAAAATTTCATTATTCCATACAAAATAGCAACTGAAATTTATACAAAATGTCTTAAAATCATATTTATCACAGAATAATTATATCAAATTTTCCGTAAGATTTCAAGTGCTTTTGCGAAAAATTTTCAATATCATGATAATTTTCTGAGAATACGAAAATCTCTTTTATCATGTAAACGTTTTCCGATTTTGGTTCAAACAAGGCGGACAGCGTAAACGCCGATCCGCCTTTGAAAGCATTATTACTTGTTCTTGAAGATATTGAAGATATCGTCGTAATAATTTGGATTATCAGCAGCCTTAACGCCAGCCTTGTGCATCGCTTCAGCGTCAGCCTTTGCGTCGTCAGCCTTCTGAGTAAAATTTGCAGTATATGTTGTCGCAGCCTTTGGTGCAGCAGCCTCAGGAACGTCATCTCTGTCAACAAAGTCAGCAGCGATAACAGTAACGTCCATAGCGTCCTTGGTATCAGGATTTGTACCGTTACCGAAGATGATCTCAACGTTATCGTCAGCAGCGTCTGCGATAGCAGCAGTAAGCTCGTCCATATCACTGATAAGGAGATCCTCGCTCATTGTAACGTTTACGATAAGTCTTCTCGCACCCTTGATAGAAGTTTCAAGAAGGTCGGAAGAAATGACCTGATTGATGATATCCTGTACCTTATCCTTGCCCTCGCCGTGGCCGATAGCAATATGCGCTCTGCCTGCACCCTTAAGAATAGTAGTAACGTCAGCGAAGTCAACGTTGATCTCATCATGTCTTGTAATGATCTCAGCGATAGCGATAACGTCTGTCTTAAGAACTTCATCAGCGATAGCATAAGACTGCTTCATAGTGAGACGCATCTCGTTTGTGATAAGGTTCTGGTTAGGGATAACGATAAGAGCGTCAACGTGCTTGATAAGAGCCTCGATACCCTTTTCCGCTCTCTCCATCTTCTTAGCGCCCTCAAATTTGAAAGGCTTTGTAACAACTGCGATAGTAAGCTTGTCAAGTGACTGTGCGATCTCAGCAACTACAGGTGCAGCACCAGTACCTGTTCCACCGCCCATACCTGCTGTGATGAATACCATGTCAGCGTCCTTGATAGCGTTCTCGATCTCGTCCTTGCTTTCCTGAGCGGAAGCCTCGCCGATCTCAGGCTTTGCACCTGCGCCCAGACCGTGAGTAAGCTTCTCACCTATCTGGATCTGTGTGTGTGCAGCTGACTTATGCAGTGCCTGAATATCAGTATTAACAGCGATATATTCAACATTTCCCTCGATACCGGCCTGTGCGATACAGTTAAGTGCGTTTCCACCGCCGCCACCGACACCGATTACCTTGATCTTTGCGCCTACGACTGGCTCTTCAAAGCGAATTTTCATACTTCTCCGTATTTTTACATATCAATTTATCAAATCAAAAATAAAATGCAAAAAAGCCTATGTGCCGAATATGCACATAAATAGATACAATAATATATTATCATACTTTTGTCAAAAAGTAAAGAACTTAAATGAAACCATTATAAACTTTTTATTAATTATCAATAAAACGACTGATTTTTCAGTTTCATTTGTGTATACTATACAATTAGTTATCCTGACCCCTACCAATCTGTGTTCGTCTGATCGTCCACATAGCCGTTGTCAGCATATCCATTGTCGGTATAGCCCTGATCACCGCCGTTATCATATTCCCAGTCGGTGTTTCCGTTCTCGTTTGTCCACTGATCTGTGCCTGCATTGTCAGCATCATCATTGCCGTCCCATGCGTTGGTATCGTCGCTGTAGCCTTGGCTATCGTCCCCTGACCATGAGTTATCACTGTCCCATGTGTTGCCGTCATCAATATTAGTATCAGCCGATACCGCACTGCTGCTGTCATCTGGCTTTGCAGAGCTTGTGTCGTCAGGTTTTGACGACTCGTCCTGCGATTTCGGAATAGCCGAAATGCCGCTGTCAGCACCATTGTAAATAAGCGTACCCTCGTAATCGTCAGTAATGCTCTTGTCAATTACCGCCTTAAGATATGTAAGCTTGTATTCCATATCCACCGAGCTTCCAAGCTTTATTTCAAGCCTGCCGTCATACATAAGCTTAATATCCGAACGGGTGGTCAGGTCAATAGAGTCTATATTTTTAAATTTCAGATCATGAAGTTCATTCAGAAGCTCTTTAAGGATATCCGCCTTAAATGAATCCTCAGAAGCAAGCTTGTCGCCCTGACTAAGACTTTTAAGCTCAAAGCCCTTTACAACAGGTATATCCCCTGTCGGAGCAGGATTTTTCGTTTCAAGTATCTTTCCCGAAGCAGACAGCACATAGTATGAATTTTTATACTCGATATCAGCCGCCTTTTCGGCCTCTGTGCAGGTTATAACAAGTGTTGACGGAAATTTCTTTGTGACCTTGACATCATCAAGATACACAAGAGTATCTTTCAAACGCTTTTCAACTATATCCGTATTCGTCCTCACAAGGTTCTGTCCCGTTGAAACGCCGCCCACGCCAAGGATCTGATCCTGCTCGTAAAGGGTAACGCCCTCTATTTTTATCTCCGACACATTAAAAAACAAAAACATACTCAGCACCAGCAGCAGCGCCGCAGCCGCAAAAAAGCTGGCAACATACACATTGCGCATATTCACTGTCTGCCGACGTGCCGCAGGCCGCTGTGAGTTCATTCTGTTTTCCTTGTAAGTTCCGTTCATTTTCCTCTTTCCTAACTGCTAGTAATTTACACGTTTTATGTTTCCGCCCAGAAGCGTAAAAGCATTTTCAATGCAGTCATAGCCCCTGTCCATAAGCTTTATATTAGTGAGAGATGTTTCTCCCTCTGCCGAAAGCGCCGCCACAGCTAACGCCGCACCGCCTCTAAGGTCAGGCGCACGGACTTTTGCTCCGTAAAGCTCCTTCACGCCCTCGATAACAGCCACTTTTCCCTCTGTCTTTATATCCGCACCCATTCTCACAAGCTCGTCAACATGGCGGTAGCGGTTTTCAAAAATATTTTCCACCACCACACTGGTGCCTTTTGCCTTAGCAAGTGCCGCCGTGACTATCGCCTGAGCGTCCGTAGGGAATCCCGGGTAAGGCATAGTCCTCACCGTCCGCACAGCTTTTAGCTGTTTAGGCGCTTTTATAAATATCCTGTCCTCATATAGAAATACCTGACAGCCCATTTGCTCAAATATAGGTATGACCGCACGGATATCCCCTGCCCTTGCCCCAAGCAGACCTATCTCACCGCCTGTTGCCGCCGCCGCGCTCATAAAAGTCGCCGCAACTATCCTGTCGGGCATGACAGAGTATTCACAGCCGTGTAGCTTTTCCACACCGCTTATTGTTATCGTTCCGCCCCCTGCGCCGCTTATCCTTGCACCGCAGCAGTTCATAAACTCCGCAAGATCGCATATCTCAGGCTCTCTTGCCGCATTGTATATCACCGTGTCGCCCTTTGCCAGAACAGCCGCAAGCATGATGTTCTCAGTCGCTCCCACAGAGGGGAACGAAAGGTCTATCCTAGCCCCTCTAAGCCCTCTCGGGCAGGTGCAGCTAAGCACGCCATACTCCTCGTTTATCCTGACGCCCATTTTTCTAAGTGCGCACAGGTGCATATCTATAGGTCTCGGGCCAAGCTCACACCCTCCCGGGAATGACAGCCTGCATTCACCTGTTCTTCCAAGAACAGCTCCCAGAAAAACGATAGACGAACGCATCTCTCTCATAAGCTCATCTGGCACAAAGGTCTTTACAGCGCCCCTTGCGTCCACAGTAACACAGCCGTCCTCACGGCTGCACCTTGCCCCAAGCACCGACAGAATGCGACAAGCCGCAAATACGTCCGAAAGTGCAGGACAGTTATGTAGCCTGATCTCTCCGTTTATAAGAACACACCCTGCCAGCAGCGGCAGAGCTGCGTTTTTTGCTCCCTGAACGGTTATCTCTCCGTTCAGCCTGCTTCCTCCCTGAATGATAAGCCGTTGCATAAGCGTCGCTCCTTTTAAGGTTTTGACTTATCTTATGCAGGACCGCCCATATAGGTTAAAGCTATTTGTTGATATATATCTCTGTAGCGTTTGAAACAGGCATAAAAGCAGGCAAACAAGGCAGATAGGAGTCCTTGCCTATCTTCTTTTTCATATCCTTAGTTGAAAGTATCATGCCGGTAACGCAATCGTCAAACGTACTATCGTCCATATCAGTGATATTCACAAGTATCCTTACAGTGACCTCCTTGCTGGAAAACGGAGGAACAGTGTCGCCTATGACCTCGCCGTCGCTGTTTGTTGTAACGCTGGTCGCATAGCATACCGCGTTGTCATATTCAGAAGAAACATGGCTGATCTCATACTGCGGTATCTTTATCTCAAAAGGAGACGGGTTTTTGATATTGAACACTATATCTGCAAAACGGTAGCTTGAACTCAACTCA
>OHPH01001002.1_pt1 | contig 13266 bp, 10 predicted proteins | sample 1577681 | NCBI WGS metagenome assembly OHPH01 (sample SAMEA3879603, study PRJEB24766) | human gut metagenome | biome: human-associated habitat; feature: feces | place: USA | collected 1985/1987 | reverse complement strand
CAATACTGAAAATACCACGTCTGGCGTAAGAACGGGGATGGCGATAATAATACTCAACCCCAAATTCATTTTGGAGGTAGTCACGAATCGTCATGCAATGGGAAGATTGGTCATTTTGCAAAGCGAATTCTAAAGCACAATCTTCACCGTTTAGTTCACCAATCAGAAAAAAACGTTTTCTTTTTTGTGGAACACCACATCTGGAAGCATCCAGAACAACTTGAGATAATCCATAGCCAGCGTTACGAAACAATGCCAAAGCTTTTGGCAATGTGGATGACTTTAAGATTCGATCGACATTCTCCATGACGAACCAGCGAGAACGTACAGAACAGACCAACTCGGCATATCGTAAAGTTAAATTGGCTCGTCCAAGCGTTTCATCTTGTTTTCCGGCAGAAGAATAGTCCTGACATGGTGGGCCACCAATGATTACGTCAGGTGAGAATGACTTCAAGTAATCTGGAGATAGCTGATTGATATCTTGCAATTCTGCAGGATGAGAAAAATTGAGGTTGTAATTATTTATGGCTTTATCCCAGATATCAAAAGCACGCAAAATTGTAAAACCTGCATTTTGAAAACCGAGCGAAAGACCACCACAGCCACAGAATAAATCAATAGCAGTAGGCATTTAGAGGAAATCCTCCTTGAACAAATCAGGTGAGTTATATATGATGGCATCAAATCTCCGCTCTGGGCTTAACAAATTTTGTCCACCACCCAAGATGATATTTTTGATTTCTCCCTTGGTGATTCTTGGATGGGTGAGTTCTGGACAAGCCATAATGGGATGAGTGCGTAATCCATTTGAAGAAAAAGCTTTATCATTTTTGGTATTGTAAGAGAGTTCATCAATGATTTTAGAGCCGTTGAAATGACCAGTATCAGCATAATCTTTCAGCATTTTGAAGAGCCAAATCATTGTGCGAGTATGACGACTTATTTTATCTAATGTTTTTACTGTACCTACAGAAATAAAGTCCTGTTCGGATGGCATAAATAAATTCAGAAGACCACAATTGCTCCAAACAAAAACATCAAGGCAGTCGTTAGCAAGCTGAGGTGACTTTCCTCGAGTCTTCCATACAGGTTCCATTACAACAGGAGATTGGAATGACGCACTTATAGAAACAAGTCGTTTGATGGCCTGATAGATATCATATAAATGCGGAAGAACGCAACTTGCAGAAGTCCAGTCGATAATAGCGTTACCAGCATCCTGAAGAATGCTTTGTAGAATATTACGATCATCGTTGCAAGCATAAATAAAAGCACAGGCGAGATAGATGATGGTATCCGGGCGAATTACAATTTCAGAACCATATGCATCTTCAGAAAAATCACAGGTTGGATTGTCAGGCAACGCAGTAAGCTTGATTTCCAAAGAACTGACACTTTGGGTGCCATTCATGATTACAAGATCGTTTCGAGGAATAGAGCCAAGGACATATTTTTGAAAGGGCGTGAATTGAGTTTCAAAAGCAAAATATGTATCGTCCCCCAAAGGGTCGGCTTTGTAGAGATCCTCAATACCAATATGCTCAATAACCGTTTGCATGGAGGAATCAGTTTTATAATAAACTGCTTTTAACTCTTTCGAATAAAGATAACAGGCTAAGGCTGCTGGAAAAGACGAGTTAAACTGATTCTTTCCCCAGGTATCTTTCAAAGAAAAATCTCGGTTGGAATGTGTAATACCAAAAAGGCCTGGTACAACAGCCATTTAAAATCCTCCCGTTTTGTGAATCCTTATGAAACTGCAAATTATCGTTGCAAACGATAGAAAATTATTTCTTATGATACATCCGGTCTGCTTCCTCATAGGTGGGCTCGCAGGTCAGATACATGCCCAGCTTCTTCACGGTATCCATATCCACGCTGGACAGGATGACGGTGGAGTGCATATCGCAGCCCTTCAGGTGGGAGAGCTGCTTGAGGGCGGCTGCAGCAGTGGGATTCTGCGCGGCCGAGCTGGACAGGGCAATCAGGATCTCGTCGGTGTGCAGACGGGGGTTTTTGCTGCCCAGATAGTTGGTCTTGAGGGTCTGGATGGGCTCGATGGCGGCGGCAGAAACGAGGTCAAGCTCCTGGTCGATACCGGCCAGCTTTTTCAGCGCGTTGAGCAGAGCGGAGGAAGCGGCACCCAGCAGGGGGCCGGTCTTGCCGGTGACAACGGTACCGTCCGGCAGCTCAATGGCGGCAGCGGGGGCACCGCCGGTCTTTTCAGAGACTGCATGGGCGGCCTGCTCCACCGGGCGGCTGCCCTGGGTCAGTCCGGCCTGATTCATCAGCAGCTCCAGCTTGTAGCGCTCGCTCTCCTTGGCGGTGCCGGTGATCTTCTGCTCGCACAGGCACTTGTAGTACCGGCGCACGATCTCCTTGCGGGAGGCCTCGCAGCAGACTGCGTCGTCCACGATGCAGTTGCCGGCCATGTTCACACCCATGTCCGTGGGGGACTTATAGGGGCTCTGGCCTGCGATCAGCTCGAACATCGCGTTCACCACCGGGAAGATCTCGATGTCGCGGTTGTAGTTCACGGTGGTCACGCCGTAGGCTTCCAGATGGAAGGGGTCGATCATGTTCACATCGTTCAGGTCGGCGGTAGCGGCCTCGTATGCCAGGTTGACCGGGTGCTTCAGGGGAATGTTCCAGATGGGGAAGGTCTCGAACTTGGCGTAACCGGCCTTGACGCCCCGCTTATATTCATGATACAGCTGGGACAGGCAGACGGCCATCTTTCCGCTGCCGGGGCCGGGCGCAGTAATGACCACCAGCGGGCGCTCGGTCTCAATGTACTCGTTGCGGCCGTAGCCCTCGTCGCTGACAATGCGGGCCACATCGTTGGGGTAGCCGGGGATCTTGTAGTGGCGGAAGGTGCGGATGCCCAGACTGTTCAGCCGCTTTTCAAAGGCTTCCACCTCGGCGGCGGCGGTGTACTTGGTCACGCACACGCTGCCCACATACAGCCCCATCTCCTGAAAAGCGTCGATGAGGCGCAGCACGTCCAGATCGTAGGTGATGCCGTAGTCGCCGCGCACCTTGCTGCTGATGATGTCCTCGGCGCTGATGACGATGACGATCTCGGCCTGCTCCTTGAGCTGCAAAAGCATTTGCAGCTTGGAGTCCGGCTGAAAGCCGGGCAGCACGCGGGAGGCGTGGTAATCGTCGAACAGCTTGCCGCCGAATTCCAGATACAGCTTATTGTCAAACTTCTTGATGCGCTCGCGGATATGCTCGGACTGCATCGCAAGATATTTGTCGTTGTCAAATCCTATTTTCATCGTTCGTTTCCTCTCTGGTGGCCCGGCACACCATACCCGGGCTTTAAAATCACGAATATAAGTATACCACAGCCCGGGGTGGGGTGCAATGCAAAACAAAGCGCTGAACGCAATTCCGGCAGGATAGGCCGTTTTGGGCGGTATATTGTCCTGTTTTTTGTGAAAATGGTGCCTGCGCAAAACGCAAAGGGGACCGCCGCGGTGTGCGGCAGTCCCCTTTGCTCTTATGAAGAACTATCCGTATGGAGAAGAAAATGGCTTGTTACTTCGCCTCGGCGGGCTGGGTCTTTTTGACAAGGCTCAGGATCACTGCACCCAGCACACTGCCCACAGCCAGCGCCACGCAGTACAGCGCAGCGTGATCCACCACCGGGAATACGAAGATGCCGCCGTGGGGTGCGCGCAGTGCGCAGCCAAAGGTCATGGAGAGCGCACCGGCGACCGCAGAGCCTACAACGCAGCTGGGCAGAACGCGCAGCGGGTCGGCTGCTGCATAGGGGATAGCGCCCTCGGACACGAAGCACAGGCCCATGACGTAGTTCACAATGCCGTTGCGGCGCTCGTCCAACGTCCACTTGCGGGGGCAGAAGGTGGTGGACAGGGCAATAGCGATGGGAGGAACCATGCCGCCCACCATGACGGCGGCCATCACCTCGTAGTTACCGGAGGCAAGAGCTGCGGTGCCAAAGACGTAGGCTGCCTTGTTGACCGGGCCGCCCATATCCACGCTCATCATACCGGCCACGATAGCACCCAGCAGCACCTTGGAGCTGCCGCCCAGTGCGTTCAGCCAGTCGGTCATGGCGGTGTTGATCATGCCCATGACCGGGTTCACGGCGCACATCATCGCACCTACGATAAGAATGCCGCCCAGCGGGTAGATGAGCATGGGGCGGATACCGTTCAGGCTGGCGGGCAGCTTTTCGGTGATCTTTTTAAGGAACTGCACGATGTAGCCCGCTGCAAAACCGGCCAGCAGCGCTGCAAGGAAGCCGCCGGATATGCCGGTGGTGTTGCCTGCGGCAAGGTCGGTGAAGTTGGTGCCGTTCATAGCCAGCACGCCGCCGGCAAAGCCTACGGCCAAGCCCGGGCGGTCGGCGATGGACATGGCGATGAAGCCTGCCAGAATGGGAAGCATGTAGCCAAAGGCGGCGCTGCCCACCGTCTTGAAGAAGGCGGCGATGGGGGTGTTCATGCCGAAGTTGGAGGGGTCGATGGTGTAATCGTCCAGCAGGAAGGCCAGCGCGATCATAATGCCGCCGCCCACCACAAAGGGCAGCATGTGAGACACGCCGTTCATCAGGTCTTTGTACACCTTGCGGCCAAAGCTGTCGCCGGAGGTCTCCTCCTCGGCAGCGGAAGCACCGCCCTTGGCGTGATAAACAGGAACTTCACCGTGGGCCACCTTTTTCAGCAGCTCCTCGGGCTTGTGGATGCCGTCATCCACCCGGGCAAACAGCACGGGCTTGCCGTCAAAGCGGGCGGTCTCCACATTTTTGTCTGCAGCCACGATGATGCCGTCGCAGGCTGCGATCTCGGCGCGGGTCAGCACGTTCTTGGCACCATCGGAGCCGTTGGTCTCCACCTTGGTGGGCAGGCCCAGCTTGTCACCGGCCTTGGCCAGCGCCTCGGCGGCCATGTAGGTGTGGGCAATGCCGTTGGGGCAGGCGGTCACGGCCAGAATGCGGTAGCCGCTCTGGGGGATGGCCTGCTGGGTGAAGCTCTCCTCACCGAACTGGGCCTCCTCTTGTGCGTCGATGAGGGCAAGGAATTCGGCGGGGGTCTTGGCGGCCTTCAGCTTTTCCACAAAGTCCTCGTTCATCAGCATCTGCATCATACGCGCCAGCATATCCACATGCAGGCTGCCGTTTTCCGGGGCGGCAATGGCAAACAGCAGGTCGGTGGTGCCGTCATCTTCGGCGTTGTACTGCACCGGGGTGCTCAGCCGCAGGGCGGCCAGACTGGGACGGGTGACCACATTGGTCTTGGCGTGGGGCACAGTGATGCCGTTATCCACATAGGTAGAGCCCTCGGCCTCGCGGGCGTAGAGTGCCTTTTTGTAAGCCTCTTTGTCGGTGATGTTGCCATGGGTAGCCTGCAGCTCCACCAGACGGCTCAGGATCTGCTCCTGCGTCTGCAGCGCTTCGTCCAGCGCAATGGACTGTGCGGTAAATAACTCGGTAATGCGCATAAACGTTCCTCCTTTGTTCCTTTTATCCTATCAAAGCTGCGCCAGCAGCTCGTCGATCTTTTCCTTTGTGGCAAGCCCAAGGCTGAAAGCCGTTGCGCTGCCGCAGGCCGTGCCCAGACGCAGCGCCTGCGCGTAGCTGCGGCTTTGCAGATACCCGGCCACAAAACCGGCCACCATGCTGTCGCCTGCGCCCACGCTGTTGACCACCTTGCCCTTGGGGCAGCCGATGCGGTGCACCTGTCCCTGCTCGTCCAGCAGCAGCGCACCGTCCCCGGCCATGCTTACCAGCACGTTGCGCGCGCCCTTTTCCTGCAAAGTGCGGGCAGCTGCCACGATCTCTGCGTCAGTGGTCAGTACCTTGCCCACGATCTCGCCCAGCTCATGGTTGTTGGGCTTGATGAGGAAGGGGTGGTAGGGCAGCACATTCACCAGCAGGTCGCGGGTGGCATCTACCACCGCGCGCACGCCCCTGCCCTGCAGCCGCGCCAGCAGCCGCTCGTAGACGCTCTGCGGCAGGCTTGCCGGGATGCTGCCTGCCAGAATGAGGATATCGCCCTCGGCCAGCTTGTCCAGCTGGGCTTCCAGCTGCTGCAAAGCGCTTTCCGGGATGGCAGGGCCTGCGCCGTTCAGCTCAGTCTCCTGCCCGGCCTTGATCTTGACGTTGATGCGGGTCATGCCGTTTTCCAGATGCACAAAGTCAGTCTTGAGCCCCTGTGCCGCCAGACCGCGCTCCAGCCATGCGCCGGTCTCACCGGCCACAAAGCCCAGTGCCACGCTCTCGCAGCCCAGCTGCGCCAGCACGCCGGACACGTTGATGCCCTTGCCGCCCAGCACGCAATCCTCGCCTTGGGCGCGGTTCACTGCGCCCACCTCCAGCGGTGCGTCCAGACGCACAACGTAGTCAATAGCCGGGTTAAAAGTAACGGTGTAAATCATGCTTCTGCCTCCTTTACGAACGTATACTGCTTATATTTCGGGTTCGGGCAGCGGTTGGTCAGGATGGCACCGCCGTGCAATTCTGTGATGACCGCCGGATAAATTTTAGAAAATTTGGCGTCATCCACAAGGAACCAGCTTTCCCGGGCGCGGCGGACGGCAGCGGCCTTTACCGCTGCTTCCTCGGGGTCCGGGGTGGTAAAGCCCGCTTCCAGCGCCACACCGTTGGCACCCATGAACGCTTTAGTGAAGTTATATTGCTGGATGCTGCTGACCGCCGGAGCGCCCACGATGGCTTCGGTCTGGGGGCGCAGCAGCCCGCCGGGAAGATACACCCGACAACCCTTCTGCGCCAGCAGCCGGGCGTGCGCCACGCCATTGGTCACATAGGTGGCTTTGAGCGCCACACCCGTCAACGCCCGCACCAGCTCCAGCGTGGTGGTGCCTGCATCAATGAATACAAAATCCTCGGCAGCAATGAGCGCTGCGGCGGCTGCGGCAATGCTGCGCTTTTCGGCTACCGCCAGCGTCTCCTTAGCCTCCATGGTAGGCTCGTCTGCCAGAAAGCGGCTGTCCGGCAGGGTGGCCCCTCCGTGTACCTTGGTCAGCCTGCCCTGCCGGTCCAACTCGGTCAGGTCACGCCGGATCGTGGATTCGCTGGTGTGCAGCGCCTCACACAGCTGCTGCACCGTCACGGTGCGCTGCTCGTTCAGCTGCTCTAGGATCAGCGCAAAACGTTCCTCCGCCAGCATGGTGTCTTTTTCCTTCTTTCCTTCCCACGCCTGACCGTTTCCGCACGGTCTTGGCGTGTTTTGGTTGTTTGCATCTTTATTATAGCAAAAATCTTGTCAAAATCAATCAGCTTCGGTCATTTTCGACCACAAAGAATTTTCATCATTTTTGTGCAGAATTTCCAACGCCTTGGATACAAGAGTTTTTTGCACGCAAAAAGACCACCGCACTTGTGTATGCGGTGGTCTTTTCTGCGTTTATGTGACCGGTCGCGACCGGTTTTTGTGCTCCGGCTGGTTTACCTCAGGCATCCGAGCGGGAGTAGGCGTTCTTCATCTGGCTGCTCAGCTCAAACAGCACCTTGTCCAGCGTGTCGGCGGCCTTCTCCTGCAGCATAGCGGCAATGGCGGTGTTGGCTTCCTCCCGCAGGGCGGCGCGGCTTGCAGCGTCCGGCTCGGCGGCAAGCTTTGCGTCGTACTGGTTCACCAGTGCGCGGGCAGCGGAGAGCACGGCCTCCTCGTAGCGCTCGAGGTGGAAGAGGGATTTATTATAGGAGGCGTCTGCCATGGCGGCAATCAGACGGCTGGTCCAGTAGAAGTTATCGGTGGACACAGTGCCGGTGGTGTTGGCCAGATACTCCGGGGTACGCTCCACGTTGGCGTAGAAGGGCACCATGGTGTTGAAGGCGTTGGAGGCATAGGCCACCCACTCCACAGCGCGGGATTCCTCCGGCTGGTCGGGACGCATCTGCAAAAGCGCCATAAAGTCATTGCGGTTGATGCCGATGGAACGGTACGCGCCCTTTGCGGACTTGTCGCCGTAGCTCAGGTAGGGATCATAGGGGGTGCCCTGATAGTGGCTGGACAGCATATACTTGATGTCCTCCGGGGTCACCTTGCGCTCCGGCACCATGCACCACGGCAGGTCATCGGACATGGGGGTGTAGTCGGCGTCGGCACCCTCCCACACCCATGTGCGGGGGTTGAGGTAGCGCAGCATATACCATGCGCGGGGGGTGTTGTAAACGTGGTCGGCGTCATCATGACTGCCAAAGGCGTCCCGGGGATTCAGCGCGCCGTCCAAAGAAAGGTCGAGGTGATTCTTGGCAATGAACTCCCGCAGGTCGGCAGAGCAGAGGTAGTTTTCCTGTGCGCCGAAAGCATCTTCCAGATCAAAGGTGTCGATGCCCAGCTGGTTGGGCATGACCACATACACATCGTCCGGCACGCGGCGGGCGATCCAGTGGTGGCCGCCGATGGTCTCCAGCCACCAGATCTCGTTTACATCCTGAAAAGCAATGCCGTTCATCTCGTAAGTACCGTACTGCTCCAGCAGGCTGCCCAGACGCAGCACGCCCTCGCGGGCAGAGTGGATGTAGGGCAGTACCAGATAGACGATATCTTCCTCGCCGATGCCGCCGGGCACCTCGGGCTTTTCACCCTTGGCGGGCTGATACTCCACCAGCGGGTCTGCGCCCAGCACGCGGGGATTGGAGGTGATGGTCTCGGTGGCGGTCATGCCCACGTTAGCGGCGTTGACACCGGAAGCCGCCCAGATACCCTTACCCTCCACGGCGTTGGGCATGGCGGTAAACCGCAGTGCGCCCTCCGGCAGGGGGATCTCCACATGGGAGAGGACGCTGCGGTAGGTCTTGGGCAGATCCTCCGGGTGGATCACGGTAAATTTTTTAGCGGTGAAATGGCCGGAGCCGGAGTCATCGTTGCGGGCGATCATGGTAGAGCCATCGTACGATGCTGCTTTGCCGACCAGAATGGTAGTGCAAGCCATAGGTTTTCCCTCCATATTCTATAATGTGTCTCTATTGTAGAACTTTTGCAGCGGAATTGCAACCGGGAAACAAAAACCGCCGCGCTGCGTACCACGGCAGAGCGGCGGGAGATGGAATGCTTTTTTCAGGCTGTTACTGGGCTGTCCAGTAGAAGTCCTCGCCGGGCAACGTGCCGCCCACGGCGGCAGGGTCGGCATCGTAGAGCACCTGCAGGTAACCGGAGACGTCTGCTTTCAGTTCCTCGCCGGTCAGGCAGACGATGTTGCAGTTGGGCAGTGCCTTTTTGGCAATGGCGGCTTTTGCCACCACGCCCTGCTCCTCGCACAGGGCGGCGGTGCCGTCCAGATCAGTGTTGGCGGTGTTCACGCTCTGGGCGTAGTCTGCCAGAAAGGCGGCTACCACGTCCGGGTGCTCCTCGGCGTAGGCCTTGCGCACCACGGTCACACCGGTGATCAGCTGGGTGTCTGCCACCTTGTCCCACTCGGCGGTCAGGTCAAGAGCTACCCGCAGGGTGTCGTCCTTCAGCCCGGCAGCGGTCACATAGGGCTGGGGCAGCACCGCAATGGCGTCCTGCGTGCTGGCCATCTGGGCGGTTACCTCAGTAGCCTCGCTGTAATACTGGATATCCACATCCTTGTCCGGGTCAAGGCCGTTGGCGGTAAGCAGATAGCGCAGCACATACTCCGGGGTAGTGCCCTTGCCGGTGGACAGGATGGTGCGGCCCTTCAGGTCGGCAAAGCTGTGGACACTGTCGCCCTTTTCCACCACATACAGCACGCCCAGCGTGTTCACGGCCATCACCTGGATGCCGCCATTGGTCTTCTGGTAAAGGGTCGCGGCCAGATTGGCAGGGATGGCGGCCATATCCAGCTCACCCTTGATGAGCTTGGGCACGATCTCATCCGCTGCACCGTAGAGCTGCAGGTCATAGTGTTGGCTGGCCTTGCCGCTGCGCTCCATATCCAGCAGATTGACCAGGCCCATGGTGGTGGGGCCCTTCAGGCCCGCAATGCGCACGCCGCTTTTTGTTTTGGCGGCAAAAGCCCCGCAGGCCAGCAGGCTGATCATCAGCGCAGCCGACAGCAGCAGGGAGGTCAGTTTTTTCATCATGGTTCAGATTCCTTCCTCTCTTTGTTGTTCCAACCAGAAACAAAATTTGCAAATTTTGCAAAATCATTTGCTTTACGCGCTCAAGTTTACTATAATGGAGCTAAAAATACCGTTGCCCATGCAACGGAATTGCAGAAGGGCGGTGAGGGCCCGGGGAAAACCTCACGGAACTGACATGGAAAACTATCTGCCGCTGTTACAATCCACCTCTCTTTTTGCCGGGATCTCTGCCGGGGAACTGCGCCCCCTGCTCAGTGAGCTGGGGGCCTGCATCCGCAGTTATGGCCGGGGCGAGGCACTGGTGCAGGCCGGGGCCCCCAGCCGCCGGGTCGGCGTTGTGCTGACCGGAAGCATTGAAGCCTACCGCCCGGCACCGGGCGGGGCACGGATCCCCATCACCCACATGGGACCGGGGGGCGTGTTTGGCGACGTGCTGGGTGGTTCCAGCCTGGACAGCCCGGTCACGGTGGTGGCATCCGCCCCCTGCGAGGTCCTGCTCTTCCCCTACGAGAAGCTGCTCCAGCCGGACGGCTCCGCTGCCCGCCAGCGCCTGCTGCAGAATCTGGTGCGGACCATCAGCGATAAATATTTCCTGCTCTCCCGCCGGGTGGACCTGCTGGTGATGAAGACCCTGCGGGCCAAGGTCTGCGCCTACCTGCTCAGCGAGGCCGAGCAGCAGGGCAGCATGACCTTTACCATCCCCTTCTCCCGCATCCAGCTGGCCGATTACCTCAACTGCGACCGCAGCGCCCTTTCCCGGGAGCTGAGCCTGATGCAGCGGGACGGCCTGCTGGACACCTACCGTTCCAGCTTCAAGCTGCTGGAACCGGACGCGCTGCGGCACATGGTGCTGTAACAGCCTCTCCCTTTGGGAGAGCCTTATATAGAAGGAGAACTTCATCATGTCCAAACCGATTTTATGGATCGTCATTCCCTGCTACAACGAAGAAGAAGTACTAAGAGATTCGGCGCAAAAGCTCTCTGACAAGTTCAGTAAAATGATGCTTGAAGGCAAAATTACCGATGACAGTAAAATTGTATTTATAGATGACGGCTCAAAAGACAAAACCTGGAGTATTATCAGCGACCTTCACAAAGAAAATCCTGTATTTCAGGGAATCAAACTCACACGCAACAGAGGACATCAAAATGCTCTGCTCTGCGGTCTCATTACATTAAAAGACAAGGCAGACGCTGTTATTTCTATTGATGCCGATTTGCAGGACGACATCAACACCTTTGACGAAATGGTTGAAAAATACGAAAACGGCTGTGATGTTGTGTATGGTGTGCGTTCAAAGAGAGAAACCGACACATTCTTTAAAAGATTTACAGCCGAGGCATTCTATAAAATTCTCAACAAAATGGGTGCAAAGGTTATTTTTAACCATGCCGATTTCAGACTTATGAGCAAAAGAGCACTGAACGCTTTTGCAGAATATAAAGAAACAAACATCTTTTTAAGAGGTATGGTACCGCTTATCGGCTATAAGTCGGATATAGTTACATACGAGCGTTTTGAAAGACTTGCGGGTGAAAGCAAATATCCACTTAAAAAAATGCTTGCTCTTGCTTGGGAGGGCATTACTTCTCTAAGTATTCAGCCAATAAGAATGATAACGGGTCTTGGCACAATTGTATTTGCCATAAGCATTATTATGATTATTTACAGCCTTGTAAGCTACTTTATGGGCTTTGCGGTTAGCGGCTGGGCAAGTATTTTGTGTTCTATCTGGGCTATCGGCGGACTTCAAATTCTTGCAATCGGTATTATCGGCGAGTATATCGGAAAAATTTATTTAGAAGTCAAAAGGCGTCCGAGATTTATCGTTGAGAAATTTCTTGAGGACTAAACTAAAACTTATATTAAATTTACAGTCAATGTCTTTCGTAATTTGCGAAAGGCATTTAATGAGAGGGTAGCAATGAATCTTGAAAAATTAAAAGTAAGAAATCCTAATATGGATATTCTTAGAATTATAGCAGTGCTTTGTGTAATCGGTATTCATTTCTTTTACCATTCGGGCTACTATTACACAACAAACGATAATGCGGTAATGTATTTTGCAACTGTTCTGCGCACATTGTGTTCTGTTTGCGTACCGCTGTTTATGATTTTGTCGGGTTTCCTTTTGTGCAACAAAACGCTGAAAAAGGGTTACTATTCGGGCATAAGAAAAACCATAATAGTCTACATTCTTGTGGCGATTGCCTGTATGATTTATAAATCCATTGTCGGAAGTTACACACTTACTCCGCTTACCTTTTTTACAGGTATTTTAGATTTTACAGGCGCTAACTACTCGTGGTACATAGAAATGTATATAGGCTTGTTTTTGCTTGTTCCGTTTCTTAATATTATTTACAAAAATCTTGACAGCCGCAAGCAAAAGAATATTTTGCTTATCACATTAATTGCTATTACCATTTTGCCGTCACTTTTCAATGAGTTTAGATTTGACTCCTTGGAGTGGTGGGCAAATCCTGCATCAAATACAGAAACACAAAAGCTGATACCGAGCTGGTGGGTTGGCATTTATCCTATCACCTACTATTTTACAGGATGCTACATTCGTGAGTACGGCACAAAAATTAAAAACATTTACCTTATAATTGCTCTTGTGGTTGCCGTTTTCGGATTTGGCACTTTCAATTTTTACAGATGCTACGGCATGCCGTTTTCAACTTCAAACTATGTGTATTGGTACGGTATTGAACCGTATGTAATGTCTGTTCTGATTTTCTTGATAATAAGCAAGCTCAAACTCGAAAATATTAATGTAAAAACAAAATTTGTACTTTGGAAAATTTCGGATTTGGTGCTCGGCACTTACCTGCTGTCGTTTATTTTCGATGCAATTTACTACTATGAATTTTTAAATAAAAACACAACCGATTTTTATGCGAGATTTCCGTTTATGCCGCTTATGATTTTATGCGTGTTTGTCAGCGCTTTGATAAGCTCAGGCATAATAAATCTGATAGCCGCAGGCATAGAATTCTGTTACAAAAAAATATGCAATTTATGCAAGGAAAAATTTAGCAAAAAGCATATTGACGAGCCAAAGCAGTTTAAACATTAATCGACAAATTTTTGCAGATTTTCTCAATTAATTTTTATCAGCAAATAAATTTTTAACAATTAATGCCCGACTTTTCAAAAAATGGTCGGGCATTAATAATATACTTGAATTTCCATTGCAATTATGCTATACTAATTAGTG
>OHPH01000994.1_pt1 | contig 13331 bp, 10 predicted proteins | sample 1577681 | NCBI WGS metagenome assembly OHPH01 (sample SAMEA3879603, study PRJEB24766) | human gut metagenome | biome: human-associated habitat; feature: feces | place: USA | collected 1985/1987 | reverse complement strand
AGCCGGTACAGGATTATCTCCGTACCCTTGTACAGCGTTTTGATGCGGTCGTAATCTGTTGACGGCCCGGTTCTGAAATTCACGTTTCCCGTGGTTACGCCCTCCCCGACAGCGTTATCGGATGGGTCGGGAGGCGTGGGTTCCGGCTCGGGATTCGAGGGTATCGGCGATATAACCTTAACGTACTTGCCGCTCACATAACCCCTGTCCCCTCCGGCATCGGCTTCATACCAGCCGTCTACTATTCTGTATAGGGTAAGCTCCGTGCCTGTCCGCAGCGTCTTTATGCGGTCATAATCCGTAGACGGCCCAGTTCTAAAATTTACGTTACCCGTCGTTACGCCGAGCCCCGTATCACCCGTATCCGGGTTGTCCTCAGGGTCGTCGATATAATATGTCCTGATAATCTTTACATAATCGTCGTGTACGTACCCATAAACGTTCTCAATTTGAGCGTAATACCAATCCCCTATTTTATTCCAAATCAGCAAGCCCGTATCCTTATCGAGCCTGCCCATTGACTCGTACGAGGTACCGGGGCCTTTGCGGAAATTGACGCCGTTCGCCGTTATAATCGCCTCGGATACCTGCACGCGCCCGTCCTCGTCCCCGCCCTGCCCGGGTTTATCCGTTGTATCGACGAATTTCTTAATAATATAATACCTATCGCCATTTTGGGTTTGCGCGTAATACCATCCGTTTATAAGAGCGTAGAGCGTAAGCTCGTCGCCTTTATTGAGCATTCTTACGGATGGGTACTCCACCCCAGGCCCCTCGCGGAAATTCACACCGTTTGCGTTTACAACGCCGTAACCCATTGGTTCGCTCGGCAGCTCAGGCGTAGGCGTAGGCGCGGCTGTCGGATTAGGGGAGGCCGACGGGCCGGGGTTCGGCGCCGTTGGGTTGGAGGGCGGCTTAATCGTGATATTGCCCAATGTGGAACCCGGATAATAAAACTGAAGAATCTGGCTGTAAGAATGCCCCGCTTTCGCGCGCGCCTGCGCGCCCCGCTGGCTTAACCCCACGCCATGTCCCCAGCGCACGTGATAGATTTTATAACCGCTGCCCGTTTCCTCGCCCCAATAAATACGGAGGGATGCATTATCAACCACCCCGTAAGTCAAAAGCTCCGTTAGCGTAAACATCAGGTCGATATCGTGTGTAGCCCCATAGGCGCCCTCACCGTCGGAAGAAGGCTCGGCAACCGTCATGGAAACTACAGCCTTGCACAGATTCCTTTTAGTGCCGGCATACCGGGGTGTGTTTAGCTTTACGGAACGGATATTCACAACCGCCGTAACCCTTTTGCCCAGGGTATTGCCAGCCTTGGTAAGCAGCATATCCTTAATTTCGGGGCTTAAGTTCGGATTGTCGCCGTACGGAATCGTAACGGTTTCCTTCGGGCTGCCTGTGTTGCCAAAATCATATTCGTCAATCGTGACGGCGTATCCCTTATTCGTCATGGAAGAAGACCAGGCGTAGCTCGGCAGGTTCGTCTCACCGCCGTTGCTGGCTGCATAGTAAGCGTTCAAAACACTCCCGTCGACATACAGCGCCTTGCTTATGGTTTCGTCCACGGCGCGAATCACGTTCTTATAAGAAGCGTTGTATCCTTTATATACCTGATCGCTAGAGGTATCGCCGATGTCATAATCCCCGCTTGACCTAAATTTATTGATGGCGTAGCATTTAGCGGCTACTGCCTGGGCTTTAAGCGCTTCCAGAGGATAGCTGTCGCTCATTTCATAGCCGATTACGCCGTAAAGGTAGTGCGCCATCGGCACATGGTTAACCGCCTGGATATAACCTGACGACGCGGCGGAAAGCGCGAGATGCCCGAGGTAATTCCGGTTATTGAGCTTTATCCAGCCGGCGGACGGCGAAATATTCTTTTTCATCAGCTTCACGCTTTTACCGGTATAAACCTGACCTGCCTCAGAATGGATAAGCGTCAACGAGCCGCCCGACATACGTACGGAAAGCGTACCGTCTGAAAACGCAGCCCCGTTTTCCTGTATAAAGTAGTCGCCCGACAAATATAAGCTGAGCGTGGTGGCGTTATTTGTCGTAAGCTTCACCCTTACCCAGCTATAATCAGGCGCCGCAGCCGCTTCCTGCATGGGTATAATAGCCAGCGTAAGGATAGCCGCGAGGACAGCACAAACGAATCTTTTCATATAAACTCCTCCATTAGAAGATATAAAAGGGCATATTAACAATTTTAATTTATGGTATCACAATTTTTAGCGCTTGTACGCAGTTATGAGATAAAATTCACAATTTTGTTATAAAAAGCAAGGATATTTATTTTATATGCTGTAATATTCCCAGTTATTACCATATAAGTCCGATTGATTTTACAATGATTTACATAAATTAAAACGGTATATATAATTAATTTTTATACACGTCTCAATCATAGTCTAATTTTAATATAACCGCAGCAGCAAGAATCATTATCATCGATTGTCTACCGGCTCAAAGAAAGAAGACTCTATATTGCTTGCGCCCAAATAAAACACATACATTACTGTTAATTTGGTTATCACGCTAAATATATCAATTTAAAATTTGCTGATGGGTTCAACGCATTCTTCTGGAGCCTTATCATTCCTTAGCCCTTTAAATACGGGCTGCCGTAGCCCTCCGCTATTTGTGAGCTCCATATATTTCACCGTGCATACAAGCCGTGGCTCAATCCATACTGCGCTCTCATTCCCGGGCGGCGCGGCAAACGGCGGCGCTTCGCGACGTTCAACAGCGGATATTTGGCGGAACGCGCCGCCGTTCACGCCAAGCGTAACATGCCCCTTATAGAGCATTATCCCCTCTCGGTATTGGCCGAGCACTATACTGATAACATGCTTTTCCTTTAAGATGTAGCCACAGATTACAAAATCGTCGTCCTTCAGATTTTTAATTTTGATCCAATCCTTTGTCCGCTTGCCGAAATAGTATTTGCTGTCACAACGCTTGGCGACAATCCCCTCTAGATTCTGCTTTCGAGCCAGTTCATAAAAGCTTACGCCCTGTTGAGAAATATATCTTGATACCGCAAAATGCCCGGATTCGCTTTTTACCACGCCCGCTAAAAGCTCTTTCCGCTCCATCAGCGGCCTGTCTGTTACTAGCTCGCCATCTATATATAAAATATCGAACGCCGTAAAGCATGCCGGGTGCTTGCTTGCCGCAAGCTGGATTTTAAAAGGATTGCTCATCAGGCTTCTTCTTTGTATCTCAAAAAAATCCGGCCTGCCGTTTTTTATAACCGCTAGCTCGCCATCCAACACGCAGCGATCCGATACATGCCGGTGTATACCGTTAAGCTCCGGCGTTTTAGGCAGCATGCGCTGGCCCCGCTTGTTTATGAGCTCGGTTGAATCGCCGCCCAAATAAGCGATGCAGCGTTCTCCGTCCAGCTTAAGCTCAAATATGTATTCGGGGCTGTCAAACGCCTCGCCCTCGGCCCCGATAAGCATAGGCTTAACGTTTTTTTCTTTAAACAAATCCGTCATTGATTCGATGCTTTAGCCTGTTCTAGGCTCATTTTGAGCGCTTCCATAATGTCGATAACGTTGGACGGCTTCTCAGGCGGAGGGGCGGTAATATCCTGCCCCGCTATTTTCTTTTCGATAATGCGCCGCAGCTTCTGTTGATATTCGTCCTTGTAAAGCGACGGTTCAAACGGCTTTTCCAACGCGCCGATAAGCGATTTCGCCACGTTGAGCTCATTATCGTTTATATCCGGGCTGGCAGCCTCTTTCGGCGCTTCCTTAACCTCGTCGTTAAAAAACATGGTTTCAATCAATATGCCGCTTGAAGTTGGTATGAGCGCAAGCAGCTTTTCCTTCGTACCCATTACCGTTTTCGCGATAGCAACCTTGCCCTCGTCAAGCATTGCTCGACGCAAAAGCTCGAACGCTTTATCCCCTCCAGCCTCGGGAATCGCGTGATAGGTTTTGTCGTAAAAGATCGGGCGGATGCTGGAAAGATCGGTAAAATGCAGGATATGTATCGTACGATCTTTCTCTGATTTAGCCTTTTCAAAATCCTCGTCCGTCAAAACAACATAACGGTCCTTTTCATACTCAAAGCCTTTAACAATATCCTGAACGCCAACCTCCTTGCCGCAGTGGGCGCATACTTTTTTATACTTAACCCGGCTGCCGTCCTCCCGGCAAAGCTGTCTGAAATGGATATCATTATCCTGAGTCGCCGTATATAGCCCAACGGGGATATGAACCAGCCCAAACGAGATAGACCCTTTATGCGATACTGCCATATGAACTTTCGCCTCCTTTTTGCTTTATTATACGCAAAAACGAGCGCTTTCATTTGATTCGATGGGGAATGAGCATAACGCACAAGCAAAATGCTGTTAAAATGCGCGTATTATATTTTCGAACGAACTGCTTCAGCCGTAAATTACGTACAGACTGTGGATCGGCCGCCTGTTCACCGGTCGTGTCAAGGCGTACCGAAAACAACATACTTATCCGCTAAATTTGACAAAATCCTTTTCAACACGAATAGCAAGCGGTTATATCGCTTTATATAATTTAAGTTGCGTATAACCTGAATGGATAACCGCCAAAGCACGGAATATATACAGGCTAGCACACGCGTAACGCATTATTTTATTACCGGACGGTTCACCACGTTCATAGGTCTCTCACTTAAAAACGCGGCCAAATTATCAACGGCTATCTGCATAAGGCGTTCCCGGCTCTCCCTGGCCGCCCAGCTGATATGCGGCGTGATAAAGCAATTTTTAGCGGTTAACAGCGGATTATCCGCCCGTATCGGTTCATGCCCGGCAACATCCAGGCCAGCCGCATATACTTTGGAACAGTTAAGCGCATCGGCCAGATCCTGTTCGACAATTAAAGGCCCTCGGCTGTTGTTAATGATGATAACGTCGTCCTTCATTGAACTAATGGTAGATTTATTGATAAGTCCCTGAGTCTGAGGGGTAAGCGGGCAATGCAGAGTTATCACGTCGGATTGGGAGAACAGCTCTTCAAGCCCGGCGTACCGAAAATTGTAATCCTCCCCTTTATCCATATTCGTATCGTAAGCAATTACATCCATCCCAAGAGCATGGGCAATACGCCCAACCGCCCTGCCTATCCTGCCAAAGCCCACGACGCCCAGCTTTTTTCCGCTCAATTCCATTTGAGGATAATCCCAAAAGCAAAAGTCCGCGCAGGCCGTCCATCGGCCATCCCGCACAGCCTGGCTGTGATGCCCAACCCTGTGGCAGATTTCCAGCAGCAATGCGATGGCGAACTGCGCAACCGCATGCGTGCCATAAGAGGGGATATTGGTAACGGTTACGCCGCGCCGCGCGGCAGCTTCCGTATCCACAATATTAAAGCCTGTGGCGAGTACGCCGATATATCGAACGAACGGGCATTGCTTAAGCGTTTCTTCAGTCACGGGCGTTTTATTCGTCAAAACGATCTGTGCGCCTTTAATTCGCGCTGCCGCGTCCTTCGGCTCAGTGCGATCATAAACGGTTAATTCGCCGAACCTTTCAAACCCGGCCCATGAAAGGTCGCCGGGGTTTTCCGTAAAACCATCCAATACGACTATCTTGATCATTGCATATTCCTTTTTTATAATTATTTTATTAGCCTAGCCGAATCGTTTATGCGCTTTGCGGCCACGCAAATCCTTTAAACATAGATTAGCAATAAAATCCAAGGCATACAACCCATGATCTTACAGATACTATTGGCATGAGCATGAAACAACAACGTCAGTCATAGGAGGAAACGGTTTTGAAAGCGACAGGAATCGTGAGAAGAATTGATGAACTAGGCCGCGTGGTCATCCCAAAAGAAATAAGGCGTACGCTCCGTATCCGGGAAGGGGATCCGTTGGAGATCTTCACGGATCGTGAAGGAGAGGTTATACTAAAAAAATATTCGCCAATCGGCGAGCTGGGCGATTTTGCGCGGGAATACGCGGAGGCTCTGCACCAGACGATGGGCCATATTGCGGTTATTTGCGATAAGGATAATATTATCGCCGTTTCGGGCTCGGGAAAGCGCGAGCTGCTCGATAAGCCCATAGGCGAAAGCGTTGAGCAGCTGATGAAGAACAGGGAACGTTTCGCGCATTCGGTTATACAGGATGAAATTATGCTGTCTATTATCGCGGACGACGATAATGGTAAGGATTATACCGCACAGGCCGCCGCGCCAATTATATCCGCAGGAGACGCCATAGGCGCGGTCATGCTGCTGAGCAAGGAGACCGGCGCGCAAATGGGCAAAACCGAGCAGAAAGCTTGCGAAACGGCGGCTTGCTTCCTCGGCAGCCAAATGGAAGCATAATCTTAACATTAGGCTGATAAAGCTCTGAAAAGGCGCTCCGCTGAGCGCCTTTTGCCTTTTAAAAAGCGTTTTTTCACTTTTTCGGGGTTTCGTAGGGCTCGCGCAACCGCCGCATTCGGATATGAAGTTGGGAACGCTCTCTTAAGTATCACTTTACTCGGGGCAACATGCGCTTTGTAACGGATAGAATCCTAAGTACTACATGTTTTTAGGATTTACCGCCTAAAAGCGACATTGATATTTAGAATAAATGTTACTAATATATTTTATCGATATTAGACGCGGTTCCCTTGTAGGAACAGCTTTACGGCGCGGTGTTTACGCTAAAGGCTCATATTTGCCGTATACAAACTAGTGGGAAGGCGCCGCTTATCGACGCCATCAAGCGGTTTATATGCGATCACAATAGCGTTTTACGGAGCGCCTTGACGCCTTAAACTAAACTTGAATACAGCCGCCTTTCTGCTCGTAATGTTGCTGCAAAAACGTTAACGCTCATAATGAGATATGCCGACTTTGCATACTCTAAGTCAGATAATGATTGCCTGAGCCAGTTTTTTTCTCGGTTAGGCATGAGCAGGAGGGCATAAAAACCTATCGCACAAACACGCGCCCAATAGCCCATTACCGGACGACATAGCTCGCCCGCGCAGTAAACGGCCATCAATGCTGCTTAGGATCGGTAATAATTGGGTGTTTATACAAGCTTCACCGGTTCTAAACTGGCGGCTAAGCTGCTTTGTTGAATAAGAAAAATCTTATTAAAGCCTTTTATCCCATGTTTTCTTTAGCTGCCGAGATCTCCCTTAACTCAACCTGCAAAACTACAATAGCGAATGATTTTATCATCTTGCTTTCACCTTTTTACAAAGCCGTGCCTTTGGTGGGTATCAACAGCCGGGTCGTATCAACACCCTCCAGTTTCAGCAATTTTATCTTCGTATCCAAGCCCCCTGCATAGCCGGTTAAGCTGCCGTTTGAACCCACTACCCGGTGACATGGTATGATAATCGAAATGGGATTATGGCCAACAGCCCCCCCGACTGCTTGGCTGGACATGCTCCCCCTGTTCATTTTTATTGCCATTTTTTTTGCAATGTCGCCGTAGGTCGTTATCTCTCCGTATGGGATTTGTCGCAGGATGTTCCATACGCCCTGACGGAACGCACCGCCATTTGGAGCCAAGGGCAATTCGGATGCGGCGGGATTCTCGCCGGAGAAGTATCGATCCAGCCACTTTCTTGCAGCGTAAAATACAGGCATATCATCTTTCTCTATCATGGCCTCAAAAATGGTATCCCCATGATATTTTTGCCCCTCTATCCACAGACCAACTAGGCTGCCGCCGTTACTGGCCAGCGTAATCCTACCTATTGGCGATGAAACGGACGTTGAATAATACATTCTCAACCTCCTTACAATGTATTCCAGATATTCATGGTCGCGTAACTGCGCCAGCCGCTACGCTTCCGCCATGTTCAGCAATTTTTTTCGTCGCCTCGTGAAAAACCTATTAAATTTAAATAAGTGCATAGCGCATGCGCCTCATTTGTCAGCGACAAGAAAAACCCGTGTAGCTTCGTCGGCCATTGACTAGCCAAATCAACCCCCCGGCAACGTACCTGTTTTGGTACTGTCATAACCTCAGTTACAATCAATCAATAGTAACGCGTATGCCGGATTTATAGGCGGCAATAATACGGGACGATTTCGCTAATTCGTGTCGCGATTTAATAATCGCACTGTTTGCTCATCCTCTCGCTCTTGAGCAACACAAGCTTTTTTAGTCCGTCCTCCATATAATTTCTATTCTAGCGGAAACAACAAAAAAAGCAATAAAGAAACGTAGACGGGCTTTTGTGATAAACTATGTATTCAATCAATTTATGAAAGGAGAATGAAATGGTTTATTCAGGAACAGTTATTTCTGTAGGCGATATCAACTTGGCAAGAAAATTCTATGAGGAATTATTTGGTCTTGAAGTCTTTCAGGACTATGGGATTAACATATCCTTCAGCTGCGGCTTATCGTTGCAGCAGGAGTTTGACTGGCTCATAGGATTACCCAGGGAAAGGATCTTAAAAGAATCCAATAATTTTGAGCTTTACTTTGAGGAACAGGATTTTGATTCTTTTTTGAAGAAGCTTGAGAAATTCCCAAATATAATATATTTGGGTGAGGTTAAAGAACAAAGCTGGGGACAGCGCACAATAAGGTTTTATGATTTGGACGGTCATTTGATTGAGGTCGGCGAGGATATAAAAATGGTTGCTAAACGTTTTTTATCGTCCGGTATGTCCATAGAGGAAACCTCAAAATGTATGGACGTATCCGTTTCAGACCTGAAGAAGCTTTTAAATGCCTGAAAGAGGTATGCTATGCAGCACGAAATACTATCAAGCACAAGGAGCGTTGCATTCCAGCCTGTCTATTGTGATTGAAGAGCAAAGCATCAATACGATTGCGCCCAAAGAATAATGCGGGCGCTTAAAGCGAAATGACTTCATCGCATATGCGCATAAACCTTTCATCATGCGTTATAACAATAATAATCCTATTCTTTTTTATTTCTACAAGATACTCAATAAGCGATTGCGCCATGTTTTTATCCAGCGACGAAGTTGGCTCGTCGAGTATTATTACGCCGCAGTCCGCAATTAACAGGCGCGCGAGGGCTATCCGCTGTTTCTCGCCTCCAGACAAGTTGTTGTTTTTCGGCGTAATCATGCTGCCCCACCCTTCGGGGATTTGACTCACAAAATCGAGAAGCTTCATCTCTCTAACGCATGCATAGCTTTCCGGCGGTCCTTCACGCCATAATAATGTGTTTTTTTCAATTGTATCCGTAAACAGCCTTGGTTCCTGCTCAATATACCCGATGGTATTTCCGCGAAGCGCAGCCATATCAATATCCTCTATTGGTATTCCGTTTATCTTTATACTGCCTTCATATTCGTTTTTATATAAACCAAGAAGCAACCGTGAAAGTGTGCTTTTTCCGCTTCCGTTCCTGCCTGCAATAACGTATAGATTGCCTTTTAAAAACTCAAGATTCTTGCCGTTTAATACCTGATTATCGCCATAATTGAATCCAACGCCGCTCATGGTTATGCTATTGATGGCTTGTGGTATTTCATCTCCTTCCCGCTCCTCTTCCCAAAGAAGTATTTCCAATATCCTGTTATAGGATATTAAAGCGTTTTGATAGGAGCTGCCTATTGAAAAGAAGAAGCTTGCTGCATTTACAAGTTTAGAGAAAAAATTGCTGATTAGGGTAAACGAGCCGATTGTCATGACCCTACGCATGACCTGATAGCCGCCGATTGCGTAGAGCGCCAGCTGGGAGATAGCGAGTATAATCCCATCCAGGCTTCTAAATAATACGGAAACCCTTTGATGTTTCATAAATGAGTTTCTAAATTCGTTAAAAGAATAGTGGAGCCTTTCAAGAAAAAAGCTCTTCAATGAATGCGCCTTAACAAACTTAGTGTAATGAAGCTGTTCATACATCTTTGAAAAATAAACGGCCTGATCCTCCCTGTTAAGCCTGCCCCGTTCGTAAAGCGGTTTTCTAAGCAAACAGTAAAACAGGATATACGCGCTCAGAAGAATAACCGTTATCAAGGCGATTAGTGGAGAAATTGTGAATATTATCGCGACGGCCGCGGTAAATTCAATAACCGTTGATAGTACCCCAACAATTGTTGAAACTGAAAATTCAACAATAGCGCCCGCATCCTGGCTGATGCGCTGGTTATAATAAGCCGGATCGATCCGGTCGGTTTTGGATACCGGGCAGTCATGAATATGATGAACAACAAACCTGCTGATTCCATATGAAGTATTCACAAACATGCCGGCATAAATTATCCCGATGCAATACGATAAGAGTAAGCGTATAACGCTTATGGCTGCAATATATAGGCAGTAGTTCAGCAGCTTTGCGAAATCATCCGAGTAGACCAAAATATCTATCAGCCTGCCGGACAGATAAGGAAGCGCGAGCGTCAATAGCGAATGCAGCACATAAACGGACGTATATATTAATAACTGTGATTTGCTGCTGATATGCTTAATACAAAATCGTATAATTTTCATCGGTCTTTACCAATCGCTCTTCAATTTTTGGATATAGTCATGAATTGCTGCCCGGTCTTTTGCCGTCAGCGAAAGAGGAGTTTTGGACAGTAATCGTGATATTTCGGACCGCATTATGTCCTGCTTAGGGTATATTGACAGTTCAGGCCTTATTGCGTTCACGAATTCAAAAGATCGGCTAATCACAACATAGCTCGCATGATTGAGGTCGGAACAAAGCCGCTTTATGGAGCAGACAAAATCATCATAACCATTAAACAACAGGCCGCTGCTTGTTATGTTCCATAGCGCCGGAAGCTCCATATAAAGATCCTCATTAACTAGCTGGATATTCAGGGCATTGTCAATACCATAGGAAAGAGAGTGCGTCGCATTTAGCACCGCTAGTTTTATCTGATCCCGCATATTATCATGTATGCAGCATACTTGAGATTTTGGCAGAGTGTCGCCGCCCTTCACGACGCAGGCGGTAATATGAGGATCGGAACGCGCGGCTTCCCTCGCCGCGGCGTCGTCCCCCGAGACGAAAACTACGGGGATCTCATGTAACGCAAGCCACCTCATGAAGACCTCGACCTCGCCCGCATTATAAAGCCCATCGATAGCGAGCGATTGGATATCCGGCCTGAACGTATGGGGAGAGCAGCCCCCGGCTCCGTTCATTCCGTGAAAACCGGTCAACAGCGCCATGTCATACTTTACCGAAACATCGATGTTCCAAAACTGCGCGATTACATCGGCGCCTTTTGAACGCATTACGTCCCTGTCAAGCGTATCGCCCGAATCGTGAGCGTCGCAGACCGTAATATCCCTTACGCCAATCGCGTGCAGAGCGTCAATTACCGCGCACAGTTCTAAGGTGTAAAACCGCGTATTCTCCGCTTCATCGGACAAGCTGTATAGCCCGCTTACTCCCTCAAGATCCGATAGGATTAAAACTTTCATGTCTTTCATTTTCATTATTCATTTCCATACCTTGCTGTTCATTTGCTTTCTTTATTTCATAAATACGCGGAATGAGCGAATGAATATCGTGAACGGCTCTGCCGCACGCCGGTTTCATTACGTTTGAATAGTCGCTCAATTGCATAGGGCAGCCACCGCCGCAGATAAACGAATATTTGCAATCCATACACTCGCGAATTTTATCAACGCTTCGGGTAAAAAAGCTGTTGAGCTTAAATGAATGGTTGGGGTAGTAACTACCAACAGCCAGCTCGCGCCTGCCAACCGATAGTATGCAGCTATAAAGATCGCCTCGAGGGTCGGCAAACAGTGTTTTTGCATGATCATAACAAAACGAGAAAACCGGCCTCGGCGCGGAGTTGTTTAAAAACGCATCAATAATCGGCCTGTTCGGTGCGATGATTTTACCCGCTTCATCAAAGCCTCCGGTTTGACAAGAATAGTTTCTTTTATACAGCTCGCCGTAAATTTCCTGCTTTTTTTCGTTGCTCAACTGGAAAATTGGATAAACCTCAGTGCTAAAAAGTGATCCGAACTTTTTATAAGCCTCTAAAAGCTCTTCCTGCATGGCAAGGCATTGATCTAGATTATCGAAATCTACATTCATACGGATCCTAATACTGATTCCGCTTTTCAAGCAGGATTCCACTCCTTGAATAATCCTGTCAAACGTCGGTTTTCCTCCGGCATGCCGCCTTCTTCTATTGTGCGTTTCCCTTTCGCCGTCCAGCGTTACCTGAATATAATCCACGCTGATGTTTTCAAATAACGGCTTGTATTCTAAAAGTGTATATCCATTTGTTATCACAGTGAACCGCTTATCTGAACATTTATCAATGATGTATCTTATAATTTCCATATTTTTAATCAACAGCGGTTCACCGCCGAATAACAGTACGCCGTTGTTTTTACCGCCTGTAATTTCACACGCGGCATCCACCATCTCCCTGCTGAGCGTTCCGCCCCCGTCAAGCGCATATTCATAACAGTACGGGCAGCGGAAGTTACAGCCGTAGGTTACTACGAACGCCAGTTTTGAAAAATGAAAGCAGGTATTCACATGCTTATCCTTCATTCGAGTAATGATTTCTTGTTTTTTGGCGCGTTCTTCTTCCTCGCTTTCAACTAGATACCCGCGCGCCTTTAGATTATCATAGAGGGTATGCTCAAAATCCGTTTGCGGGCGGATAGTCTTTAACATCTTCCATACTTTTAGCAATTTCATTGTTTGTCTATCTGCCGTGTCCATAAGCCCGTTAAGCGTATTAATTATAAGGGTTTCATCTTCATTGAGCGGTATAAAAACCATGTTATACAGTAATTTCATTAGAATATTCCGCCTTTTATAATTTCTATTTTGTCATACCATTATCCGTAATCTGGCAAAGTTGTCGTTAATTAGCGAACCATGTTTGATTTAATGAGCTTTGGCATTCTTATCGATTCGCCAACGCGTTAATGGTATTTTGTATGACTGCTTTGATTTTTAATATGTTGTAAGGGCGTCACTACGCTTTTAAGATATATCGTATCGTTATTCAATTTATTTCATGCACTGCTCCTATCTCTATACCTTTTTATTTACCGGAGCCAGCTTAACAAATCAGTTTATGTAAACCGGCTCCGGTATATCGATCATTCCGTCGAACCCATATGAACCTTTCATTCCGCAAAACCATGTTCTCATAATAAATCACACATGAGGAGGGAGATATAATTATGGATTCGAAGAATAATCTTCTAAAATTTGAGCGCGAAGCTCACGGAACCACAGGCGTTTCTATAAACGCTTGCCGTACGGCCCCACCCCTCTGACGTCAGCAATCCTCTCCGCTGTACGGGTAAACCGCCTGTGTTCACTGAAAAACAGCAAGCCGCGGCTTGGTGTTGGCGCTGATACTAAAGGATATGAACGATGCAATCAG
>OHPH01000989.1_pt1 | contig 13376 bp, 16 predicted proteins | sample 1577681 | NCBI WGS metagenome assembly OHPH01 (sample SAMEA3879603, study PRJEB24766) | human gut metagenome | biome: human-associated habitat; feature: feces | place: USA | collected 1985/1987 | reverse complement strand
CCTTTCAGCCATACTACAAAAATACCGCCGCACAGCTGTGCGGCGGTATTTTTTAATCCTCGTCGGGGATATTCTCTGCGTCCAGCAGATACTCGGTCTCGGTCTGCTGTTCCATCTGCTGCTCTGTCCAGTCCAGCTGCACAGCGCCGCTCAGGTCCAGCGAATAGTCCTCGGTATACAGCAGACTGCCGGTGTTCAGGCTGCTTTCTGCCGGGCTGCGGGCATCCCATGTAAAGTGCAGCTTTTCCGGCGGCACGGTGCACTGCTTTGCCAGTGCGGTCAGGGTATAGCAGTCCCGGGCAAAGGCGGCGGCGCTGTCGTAGGGGCCAAACAGCTCCACGGTTAAGGTCAGGCAGGTATCCCCGGCGGGCAGAGCGGCGGCCTGCTGCAAGGTTTCGGCCTGCGGGCCGCTCAGGAACATTCTGCCGCTGATATCCCGGATGGCAATATCCTGCGCATCCTGCTTGCAGGCGGTGTACAATTCGTCAATGGCCTGTGCGCTCAGGCGGTTCATCGTCTGCTGATTTTCGCCGCTCAACTCGTCCCATAGCATGGGCAGCATCGCCATGCAAAAGCAGCCCGCCATCAGCACCAGACAGACCAGCACGGACACAAAATCGTACTTCCAGCGGCCGGGGCGTGCGGCAAAGAACAGCACCTCGCACCCCAGCAGCACCAGCGCCACCGCCGGGGCAATTTTCAGGGTCAGCTGCACATCAAAGCCCGGCACAAAGAAATACAGCAGAAAGAACACGCCCGCCGCAATAAGGCACGCGCCCAAAGTCAAGCTGCCCACCCGGCGCAGGGGCTTTTCAGCGGGTCGTTTTTCTGCCGGTTTCTGCTCCGGCGGGGGCACACTGCCCGGCTGTGCCGTCAAAGGGGTCTTATTCTGCTCGGTCATCGTCATCCTCCGCAGGGGTCTCGTCCTGCTCTGCACCGGTCACCGGTTCCCCCAGCAGTGCCGAAAGCTCCGGCATGGCAAAATGGGTGTCCGTGTCTGCGGTGTCCTCGGTCTCCTCTGCCTGCGGCGCAGCCGTGTAGGCGTGGAAGTCCTCGGGTTCCTCCTCGGCGGGCTGCTTGCCCTTTTTATTTTTCGGGCCGCGCACCAGCCACATACCGCACACGATCAGCGCCACGCAGACCACGATCTGCGGCAGTGCGTCCAGCATCAGGTAGATGGCGCGGAAAACCGGGTTATCCTGTCCCCAGCGCCACATCACATCGCCCAGCACCCGCATGATGATGTTGTTGTAGAACACGATGGCGCCCAGTGCAATGAGCCCCCAGCCCACCAGCTTGTGGCTTTCGCCCATGAACTGGGTCATGCGGGCATCGTGCCAGTTAAAGTGCACCAGATAATCGTCCTCCGGGGCTTTTTCTGCCGCCAGCTGTGCGCGGAGGTTCAAGGTATCGAAAAAGCTGTACATATACACAACGATACAGCCGACTACCAGTGCGTCCAGCCCCGTGGTGCTGCCTAGGATAATGAACAGGCAGAACATTGTGATGAGCGAGAGCCCCCGCTTCATATAGCCCTGATACATCTGCCCCGCACCGGGGATGCAGGCAAACAGCAGGGTCAGGATCCCGTTTTTCTTCATAATCAGTTCCCTCATTTCTCAGTGGTGTCTGCACTGTGGTGCAAAAGCGCGTCCAGTGCATCGGATAGTTTTTCAGTCAGCTGCTTTTTGTCCTCTATGGGCTTGCCCAGCGGGGCGGTGGAGGGCTGCGGGGCTTTGTCGTTCACCGGCTTGCCCAGCAGTTCCGGCTCGGTCTGCTGTGTGGTCTGCGGCAGCCATGTGTTCAGCTGCTGCCCGGTGTGCAGGATCTGCTCCAGCGTACCGGCGCGCCACAACGTCAGCGCCAGCACGGCGGCTACGGTGGCCACAGCGGCGCGTCCCCATGTGTTCTGCATCAGCCGTATCCAGATGGTGCCCATCACCGCGCCCCGGGCGGAGTGCGGCGGCTGCTCCAGCACATCGTCGGTCAGCAGAGCGGTGTAGCGGTCCATGCAGCGGTCGCAGTAGGCAAGATGCTCGGCGGCTTCCAGCCGCTGCGTTTCGTCCAATTGCCCGCCGACCAGTGCCTGTAAGCCTTCCTCACTCAGACAGCCTTTTGCGTCAAACAGTTCCATGTACGCTCCTCCTTTCACAGGGTATGCGGTCGTTTTGCAAAATCTGCTGCGCCAGCATCTTTTTGGCGCGGTAGACCTGCGCTTCCACCGTTTTGGGCGGGCGTCCGCACAGTCTTGCAGCTTCGGCCATAGTGTGCTGTTCCAGCAGCACCAGACGGCAGGGCGTGCAGTAGGGCTCGCGTAGGTTTAAAATCATCCCGGTAAGTTCTTCCTCGCCCAGCGCCTCCAGCACCTGCTGCTCCGGCTGCATGCCGGGCGGCGCGCCCTCCAGCGCCAGCACCTCATCGCCAGGGGTGTTCATTTTGCGCACCCATGCGCTGCGCAGATAATCCTTGGCTTTGTTGGCCGCGATACGCGCCAGCCATTGCTTTTCAAAGCCGGGCGGGCAGCGGTCGATGGCCCGCCACGCCGCCAGAAAGGTCTCCTGCGTCAGATCCTGCGCCTCCTGTACATCCGGTACCAGCTGATGGCAGACCGTGTACACGAGCGCCTGATATTTCTGCACCATCGTGCTGAATTCCTGTGTTGTCAACGCGCTGCACGGCCTCCTTTCCGGTTTTGGATGCGCTGCTCTGCGCCGCCCTTCTGTCTTTAATACGAGACAGCGGCGGCAGTTCCTGCAAAAAACTGAAATATTTTCAAACTTTTTCTTCTTCCACGGATATGGTACAATAGCAGTATAGCACACAGGGAGGATTTTCGCCATGGCTTCTACCACCCGTCAGGCGCTTTTACAGGCGCTGAGCGCCGCCGAGGGCGCGTATATTTCCGGCCAGCAGCTGGCGCAGCAGCTGGGGGTCAGCCGCGCTGCCGTGCACAAGGCGGCAGCGGCGCTTACCGCGCAGGGCTATGCGCTGGAAGCCGCCTCCCGCCGGGGGTACCGTCTGCTGGGCGGCGACCCCTTCTGCACCGAGGCGGTAGGCCCCTACCCCGCCCCGGTGCAGCTGTACGACACGCTGGAAAGCACCAACCGCACCGCAAAGCTGCTGGCGCTGGAAGGTGCCGCCCACGGCACGCTGGTGCTGGCGGGCGGGCAGACCGCCGGGCGCGGGCGACTGGGGCGCAGCTTTGCCAGCCCGGCGGGCAAGGGGGTGTACTGCTCGGTGGTGCTGCGCCCGCCGCTGCCCGCCGCCAACGCCCAGACTGCCACCATCGGCGCAGCAGTGGCAGTGTGCCGGGCGGTGCAGATGCTGTGTGGGCTGGAACTTGCCATCAAGTGGGTGAACGACCTGTATTACAAGGGCAAAAAGGTGTGCGGCATCCTGACCGAGGCCGGTACAGACCTTGAAAGCGGCCAGCTGGAATGGCTGGTGGTGGGCATCGGGCTGAACCTGACCGCCACGGCGGAGGACTTTCCCCCGGAGCTTGCCGCCAAAGCAGGCAGCCTATACCCCGGCGGCCCTGCCCCGGTAAGCCGGGCGGCGCTGGCAGGTGCCATCGGGCGGGAACTGTTGGCGCTGTGCCCGGGCTTTGCCTGTCTGGACGAGTACCGCGCCCGCTGCTTTGTGCCCGGTCATTGGGTGACCGTGTGCACCGGCACCGAAACCTACGCCGCGCAGGCGCTTTCCATTGACGATGCCGGGCGGCTGGTGGTGCAGCGGGAGGGCGGGCGCACCGAGGCGCTGCGCTGCGGCGAGGTGACCATTCGTCCCACTAAGACGGAATAAACGGATACAAAAAGCCCGCCGGGCATTGCGCACGGCGGGCTTTGGTTTACAGTTTACTCTGCCTTGGTCTCGGGCTTTGCCTCAGCCTTGGCTTCCGGCTTTGCTGCAGGGGCAGCAGCGGGAGCGGCGGGCTTCACCACGGGCTTCGGGGGATTGGGGTCATCCTTCAGCGGGAACAGGATGATGTGCTTGGGGCACTTCTGGGCGCACATACCGCAGCCCTTGCACTTGTCGTAATCAATGCGTGCCACGCCGTCCACAACATGGATGGCGTCAAACTTACAGGTGCGCTCGCACATACCGCAGGCAATGCAGGAAGTGGTGCACAGCTTGTTTGCCACAGCACCCTTATCCTTGTTGGAGCACATGACCACCGGCTTGCGGGGGCCGGCAGCGTCGATCATGATCACCTGCTTGGGGCAGATGTTGGCGCAGGCACCACAGCCGGTGCACTTGTCCTTGTCCACCTTGGCCACACCGTCCACAATGTGGATGGCATCGAACTTACACACCTTGGTGCAGTCGCCCAGACCAATGCAGGCAAAGGAGCAGGTCTTGGGGCCGCCGTACAGGGTCGCAGCAGCGGCACAGGTCTGGATGCCCTTGTAGTCGTAGGCGGGCTTGCAGTGCTCGGAGCTGCCCTGACACTGCACCACAGCCTTCTTTTCTACGGCGCTTGCCTCGCCGCCCATGATCTTGGCAATGGCAGCAGCAGCCTTGGGGCCGCCGGGTGCGCACTTGTCGCAGGGGACGCCGTCCATGACAACGGCCTTTGCGTAGTCGGCGCAGCCTGCGTAGCCGCAGCCGCCGCAGTTTGCACCGGCCAGACAGGCAGAAACTTCCTCAATGCGGGGGTCTTCCTCCACCGCCATGAACTTTGCGGCAGCCACCAGAACGATAGCACCCACAGCGCCCACGATGGTGCACAGGATAACAGCAGATACAATATTCATAGTCCTGTTCCTCCCTTACAGCGTAACATTGAACAGGTTTTCGACGATGCCGCCGAAGCCCATGAAGGACAGGCTGGTGATTGCAGCTGCGATCAGGGTGATGGGCAGGCCCTTGAAGGGTGCCGGGGGATCGCAGGCTTCCACGCGCTTACGCACGCCGCTGAACATGACCATGGCCAGCATAAAGCCGCAGCCTGCGCCGATAGCACAGATCAGAGCCTCGATGTAGGCGTAGCCAAAGCCGTGTGCAGCCACATCTGCACCGTAGTCGCCCACGACCAGAATGGTCACAGCCAGCACGCAGCAGTTGGTGGTGATCAGGGGCAGATAAACGCCCAGCGAGTTATACAGTGCAACGATGTACTTCTTGAGGAAGATCTCGATGAACTGCACCAGCACAGCGATGACCAGAATGAACACGATGGTCTGCAGGTAGCCCAGACCAGCCGGGTCCAGAATGAAGATCTGGATGGGGAAGGTAACGGCCGTTGCCATGAACATGACGAAGATGACAGCACCGGACATACCAACAGCGGAATCCAGCTTTTTGGAAACGCCCAGGAACGGGCAGATACCGTAGAACTTCACCAGCACATAGTTGTTGACAAGGATCATGCTGAAGAAGATCGCAGCGAGTTTGACGAGCATCTTATTCCGCCTCCTTCTTCAGATTGTCAAGATCACAGCAGCTCTTGCGCTCGATGCGGGCGTCCAGCTTGCCTTCCAGCCACACACAGCCGGCCATCAACAGGCCAAAGCAGAAGAATGCACCGGGAGCCTGCGTCATGATGGACACCTTGGCAACGCTTTCCGGGATGATCTGGAAGCCCAGCCAGGTGCCGCTGCCCAGGATCTCACGGATGGAGGCCATCAGAGTAGCGGTGAGGGTGTAGCCGAGGCCCATGCCCACGCCGTCCAGTGCGGAATCCACCACATTGTTCTTGCAGGCGAACATCTCGGCACGGCCCAGAATGATACAGTTGACAACGATCAGGGGCAGGAACACGCCCAGAGCGTTGTACAGGCTTTCCATGTAGGCCTGCATGAACATCTGCACGATGGTCACAAAGCCTGCAATGATGACGATGTAGCAGGGCAGATGCACCTTGCCGGGGATGACTTTCCGCAGCAGGGAGATCATGATATTGGAGCACACCAGCACGAAGGTGAAGGCTGCGCCCATGCCCAGCGCGCTGGAAACTGCCGTGGTAACAGCCAGGCAGGAGCAGGTGCCCAGAACCAGACGCAGAACGGGGTTTTCTTTGATGATGCCGTTGGTAAGGATGCTTACCTTGGACTTGTTTTCGCTTGCCATTTCTTACCAACCTCCTTTATGCCAACTCGTTGTAGCAGTTGATGCAATCGTTGATGGCGGCAAACAGAGCCTTAGAGGAAATGGTTGCGCCGCTGTATGCGTCGTAGCCCTGGCCCAGGGTGATGTTCTGGGTGCCATCCATGCCATCGAACTGAGCAAGGAAGCTGTCGGTGGCAACGTTGCTGCCGATGCCCTTGGTCTGGGTAGAAGCGTCCGCCCAGATGCCGGTGACAGTGCCGTTGGTGTCGAAGCCGATGATGACGGACAGGATGCCGCCGTCAAAGCCCTTTTCCTCAGCCTTGATGGCCAGGGAGCCGTCGGTGGCCTTTACAGCACCGGTGATGTTCTCGGTGGTGTAGTCGGTCACTTCCTCCAGATCGGAGGCGCTGGAAACGGTGGGCATCACGTCCACATAGGCAGCCAGCGTTGCGGCCTTCTGGTTATCCTCAATGATGGGAGCCGTAAAGGAGTTGACCATGGCCAGCAGCAGGCTGACGATCAGTGCGATCACGCTCAGCACAACAACAGGCTTTACACTGGTCTCCCAGGAAGAATTCTTATTCATTTGCCAGCACCCTCCTTTGCTTTCTTTGCAGGCTTAACATAGCCGTAAGGAGTCTGACGGGTCCAATCGTTGATAAAGGGGACCCACAGGTTCATAAACAGCAGCGCGAAGGAAACGCCCTCGGCGTAGCTGCCCCACTGACGGATGGCGAAGGTGACGATGCCCAGGCACAGGCCGTAGATCAGCTTACCCTTCAGGGTAAAGGGGCTGGTAACGTAGTCCGTTGCCATGAACACAGCACCGAACATCAGGCCGCCGGACAGGATGCCGACCAGTGCGCCGTGCAGGCTGCCGGTGGAGATCAGGTAGAAGATAAACATGCTGCCGATGTAAGAAGCGGGGATGGCGATGCTGATGGTCTTGGTGGCCACCATATAAATCAGGCCCAGCAGGATGGCCAGAGCGCAGGTCTCGCCCAGAACACCGCCGTGCACACCCATGAACAGATCCAGCAGGCTCAGCTTGCTGGTGTCAGCCACAGCCAGCGGGGTAGCGCTGGACAGCTGGTCAACCGCTGCATCGGGGAACACCCAATTGTTCATGGAACCGGCAAAGCTGATGAACAGCACGATACGGCCGACCAGTGCAGGGTTTGCAAAGTTCATGCCAATGCCGCCGAACAGCTGCTTGACCACGATGATGGCAACCAGGTCGCCGATGATGAGCTGGCCGATGGGCATGCCCACGGGCACGTTCATGGCCAGAATGATGCCGGTAACCACAGCGGACAGGTCGCTGATGGGGTTTGCCTTCTTCAGCAGCTTGCAGTACAGCCACTCAAAGGCCACACATGCCACAACGGACACTGCGGTGACCAGCAGGGCACGCGCACCAAAGATGATTGCAGAGGCCACCACACAGGGGCACAGGGCAACGATCACGTTGGCCATCAGGCTCTGGGTCGTTTCCTCACTGCGCAGGTGCGGGGAGGCCGAAACAATAAGCTTCGTATCCATTACTTATTGCCTCCTTTTTTGATTTCACCAAGGTAGAACGCCTTTGCCAGGCCCATCATCTGGGTGCAGGGGCGCTTTGCCGGGCAGACAAAGGTGCAGGAGCCGCAGTTGAAGCAGTAATCAACATGCAGCTTGCCCAGCTCCTGAACGTCGCGGGCAGCGTAAGCCTGGTTGACCTCCACGGGCTCCAGACCCATGGGGCAGTACTCCACGCAGCGGCCGCAGCGGATGCAGGGGTTGACCTGTGCGGGCTGTGCAGCTGCCTTGCTCAGCAGGATCAGACCGGAAGTGGTCTTGGTGGTGGGGTAGGAAAGGTTCTCCACAGCGGGGCCCATCATGGCACCGCCGGCAACCACCTTGCCCAGCTCGCCCTTGACGCCCACATAGTCCAGAATGTCCTGATAAGCGGTGCCCACGGGCACAACAACGTTCTGGGGCTTTGCGCAGGCATCGCCGTCCACGGTGATGGTACGCTGGACCACCGGCATACCGGTAGCCAGATACTTGCCCAGCGTGGAAACGCTGGTCACGTTCATCACGATAGCGCCTGCATCGGCGGGCAGACCGCCGTGGGGCACCTCGCGGCCGAGGCACTTCTCGATGAGGATCAGCTCTGCACCGGTGCCGTAGACACTGGGCAGGGGCTTGACCTCGATGGTGCTGTCGTCCTTGGTCTTTTTGCACAGCAGGTCGATACACTCGGGCTTGTTGTTCTCAATACCAATGATGCACTTCGGGATGCCGGTATACTGCAGCACAGCCTTGATGCCGCGGATGATATCATCGCTGCAGTTCAGCATCTCCTGCGTGTCGCTGGTCAGCCAGACTTCACACTCGGAAGCGTTGATGAGCAGGGTGTCCACGGTCTGCTTGGGCTGCAGCTTGACATCGGTCGGGAAGCCTGCGCCGCCCAGACCGACCAGACCGCACTCGCGCACGGCGGCAAGGAAGCTGGCCTTATCGGTGACTTCCGGTGCCTTGACAGCCGGGTCTACGGTCTGCTTGCCATCGGTCTTGATGACAACAGAATCGCACATACGGCCATTGGACAGACGGAAAGGTTCCACTGCAGCTACCGTACCGGAAACGCTGGAGTGGATGTTTGCGGAGACAAAGCCGCCCGCCTCACCGATCTTGGTGCCGACGAACACTTCATCGCCTTTTTTGACCAGTGCCTTGGCGGGTGCGCCAATGTGCTGGCTCATAAGGATGCGTACCTGCGCGGGCAGAGGCATCGGGATAGGTTTGCTTGCAGCAGTTGCCTTGTCATGCGGCGTATGCGCGCCAAGCGCCGCACGTTTCAGCTTGTTCAACATGGATTTCAAATCCCCCATTCTGCTTGAATTGCCATCCCCTCGCCCATGCAGGCGCACTGGTACAGGGACAGCAGCTGCTTAACACACTTATTGTATCATTTTGGCGCGGGAAGTCAACGACATCACGGCTCAAATGATGAATTTTCCTGAACTTTCTTATTCGTTTTTGCCGATTAGTTTTAACTAACTACCGTATTTTTCTTTTTGTTCTCCCTCTTCTGCCGTTTGCCTTTACTGTGGGAATATGCTATACTATACCTAACATGACAGGCGGAACGTCCCCCGCTCCGCTCCCGAACTTCACAAGGAGGCACCAAACCATGAAAGTTCTCAAAGCTCTGCTCGCCGTCCTCACCACACTGGCTGTCGCCCTGACCGCCATTCTGCTGCTCTGGCAGGATAAAAGCGCCCCGCGCTATATCAAGATCTACGAAAACGAGCAGTAATATTTTTCTTGCAAAACAGCACCCCGGCCAAGCGGTAAAACCGCCCGGCCGGGGTGTTTTTGCGTTATCCGGCAGACCACACAAAAACGCCGCCGACTTTTTGTCAGCGGCGTTTGCTCGTATCAGTAGGTCATCACGACCACCATAAAGGGAATTTTATCCCTCGTCGAAGGGTCAGCGTTCTGCACAACGCCCACGCCCACAAGAGTGGCTTCCTTCTTGACCAGTGCATTGTTGCGTTCTACGCTCGCTTTCTCTGTCTCGTTTGCCCACTTCTTGACTGCCCACTTTTCGAACTGGTTTGCATCCGGGTAAGCGCGCTGCAGTGCGCCAACACCGATCGATGTTTTTTCACCCACCTTCTTGTTGCGGACTTTTGCACAGGCAGCAGTATAATCCGTGTTGGTACTCGGATTCTTGCCGTACTTGCCATTGACGCCATCCAGCTGCACCTGTGCCATCTCCTTGGCGAACACACAGGCCTGCTCGTTCAGCTCCAGCGGGGTGTTATTGCCGTTGTTCTTGCGCACTGTGTTCAGTGCTTCCACCACTGCGGCCACCTTCTGCGCCTCGGTCTTTTCGTCGGTGGGGTCTTTGCCGGTCTCACTGCTGCCCGGCTTGTCCGGCGCATCCGGCGCGGAAGGGCCGGAGGGCCCGCAGGCTGCTAAAAGCAGCAGCGCCATTGCAGCTGCAAGAGCCGCTGCCGTCCATCGTTTCCAAAGCTTCATCTGTGGTTCCCCGCTTTCTTCTTATGGGAGCGCGTTGCTCCCCGGTTTCATCTTATCCCCTGCTGCGGTGCGCTGTCAATGGACAGATGCGCCAAACTTTGCCGGAAAGTTTCGGCAAAGCGTGCAAAAGCAGGAACATTTTGAATGCGCGCCGCGCCTTCCGGGTTGCGGCACCCAGCATCCGCATCGTGCCTTGGGCGGCACTCGCATCTTGCTGGCCGCTGCCCCAACAACTCCTCCCTGTTTCCGCCACTGGCGGCGGTCGTCGTCGTTGCAGTGGAAAAATTATTTTTTATTCGCAATTCCGGAAAATCTGCCGATTTTCCGGAATTGCTTTTTCACAGGCGCGTCTGCACGCGGGCTTTTCTGCACGCAAAAAAGGCTGCTGCACAGTCTGTGCAGCAGCCTTTCGGGCTTAGTAATCCTTTTCGCAGCCAAGCAGGAATTTCATGTAGGCAAAGGTGCGCTCCCGTCCAAGGTCCCGCACCATGCACAGCAGCTTTTCCAGCAGCGCCCGGGTCTCCGGGTGCATCAGGTAGTGATCCTTGCTGCGCTGGTAGTACTCCCACGCGGAGGCATCGGTGTACTTATCGCCCAGATAGATCTGGCTTGCCGCCACCCGGTCGCACACCATCTCGCAGACGTAGCGCAGGGGGATCTTCATGCCGGTCAGGCCGGTCTTGGTGGTGCTGTAATCGATCCAGTATTCCAGATGATGCTTGTTGCGCCCCTTGTGGTGCAGCCACGCCGAGGTGTAGCCCTTGGCTGCGCGCTCGGCCTCGTTGGGGCTGTGGTCACCCTGATAATAGATGCACCCGGGGATGAATTCGGTGGGGCTGTACTTGCTCAGGTCGTGGGCAAGACCCTGCTCATACAACCCGCATTCAAAGCAGTATTTCATCACCAGCAGCTTGTGCCGGGTGATAGTCTCGAAATGACCTTTGATGTTCATGCTGTTATTCCCTCCACTGCACCGTGATGCGTCCCTCTTTCAGCCCGCGCAGATCATCACTTTCGGAAAAATCCTCCCGGTCCATGGTCAGGTTGGGGTTGTAGTAGGGGTCATGCAGGATGTTCTCCTTGCCGTGCACCTCGTACAGACGCTGCTGCTCGGCGGCAAAGCGCCGTGCCTTTACCGGGTCTTTTTCGTCCCCGCCGCGGCTCTTGCTCTCGTAGTGGGTCAGCTGGGCGTAGGGCGTCCACGCAATGCGGTAGCCCGCATCCCGCACCCGCAGGCAGAAGTCCACATCGTTGAAGGCCACCGCAAAGGCTTCGTCCAGCCCCTTTACCTCGTCCCACACGCTGGTCTTTACCAGCAGGCAGGCACCGGTAACGGCAGAAAAGTCCTGCACCGTGGCGGTGCGGAACAGATACCCGCTGCCACCGGCCTTTTTGTACTTGTGGCTGTGCCCCGCGTAGCCCCCCAGCCCGGTAATGACGCCCGCGTGCTGGATGGTCTCGTCCGGGTACCAGAGCATTGCACCGCACACTGCCGCCCCGCCGGGGTGGGCGCATTGGCGCAGAAGTTCAGTGAGCCATTCGCCGCTGCGCACCTCCACATCGTTGTTCAGCAGCAGCAGATACTCGCCGGTGGCATATTTGCGGCCAAAGTTGTTGATGCCGGAAAAGTTGAAGCCCTTTTTCGGGTAGGTGACCACCCGCAGGCCGTCGTAGCGCTGCTGCGCCTTTTTATAGTAGGCAAAGGTGGCGGGGTCGGTGGAGTTGTTCTCCACCACGATCACCTCAAAGTGCTCCCATTCAGTCTTTGTCCAGATGCTGTGCAGGCACTTTTCCAGATCCTCGGTGTGGTCCTTGTTGGGGATGAGGATGCTCACCTTGGGTTCGCCCACGATGTCCCACTTCACCCGGTAGGTGCTGGGGAACAGGCCGTCCTCCACCGTGCCGGTGCGCCCGGTGCGGGTCAGGTGGTCTGCCAGCGCCTTTTTGGCCGCTGCCGCCACATAGGGCTTGGCGTCTGCACCGCCGGAGGTAGACCCCGCGTGCACCCGCCAGTAGTAGAGCACCTGCGGCACATGGGCGGCACCGCCGGTCTTTTCCAGCAGCCGCAGGAACAGATCGTGGTCCTGACTGCCATCGCATTCAGGGCGCTCGCCGCCCAGCTGCTCCCACAGTGTCTTTTTAAACACCGCCAGATGGCAGATGTAGTTGCAGCACAGCAGGTAGTCCGGGGCGTAGTCCGGCTTAAAGTGCGCCACCATGGGGCGGCGGATGCTCTTGGTGAACAGCGCTTCGTCGCTGTACAGAAAACCGTCCGGTTCTCCGCGCTGACGCAGCTGCAGGATGGCCTTGCCCATGGTATACAGAGCATGGGGTGCCAGAATGTCGTCGTGGTCGGCCAGCGCCAGATACTCCCCTGTCGCCAGCTGCGCGGCGGCGTTGGTGTTGGCGGCAATGCCCTTATTTTCGATCTTTTTGTATACGATCTGTTGATTTTTTTGCTGATATTCCTTTACGATGCGCTCCACGTCCCCGTGGGCGGCGTCCGAAGCATCGGCAAGGCAGAGCTGCCCGTTGGGCGCAGTCTGCCCCACGAAGGAATCCAGAAACTCCCGCAGGTATTTTTCAGGGGTATTATACAGCGGGGTCAGCACCGAGATGGTGGGCAGACCGCAGTCTGCCGCCGTTTTGCCTGCCATCTCTGCACGCTGCGCTTCCAGCACCTTTTTGGCGGGCAGGTAGCGTGCGCGTTTGCCAAAGCAGCGGCGGCGGATACGGCAACGTCGTATATATCCAGCATAAAGGCTGCAACGGCACTTATACGACCCGTTACGGACACCTGACCAACAAACCCGTTCCCGGCTTAAAAGAAGGTTCAAAAGTCAAAAAAGGCGACCTGATCGGTTATGTCGGCGGCACCGGCGGCGCCTGCGGACGCCCTCACCTGCACTTTGAACTGCGGGGACCGGGCGACGCACTGGTCAACCCGATGTGTAACGAAGTCCAAAGCGTATGCAACTGCAAAACGCCGGTTCCTTCCAGCGGTTTAGAAAAATGCAAAGATGCGACTTTTGCCGCCTCCAGTTCCACGCCGATAGATTCGGCCGCCGGCGCTACCGCGGTTTGAGTCGGCACAGCCAACAACGCCGAAACGCCGGCGAAATCTTCCGCCAACTGCGCGCCCTACGAAGAGGTTCGCAACAGTTACCGCGAATGGGGCTGCATTTTCTGCAAACCGTTTGAAATTTTGTTCAACACCGCCAGCGTAATGGCCAAAAAGTCGTTTAACAATCTGGCCAAAGCCGTTATCGCGGTGGTGGTGGTGGCGTTTGCCATCT
>OHPH01000976.1_pt1 | contig 13473 bp, 5 predicted proteins | sample 1577681 | NCBI WGS metagenome assembly OHPH01 (sample SAMEA3879603, study PRJEB24766) | human gut metagenome | biome: human-associated habitat; feature: feces | place: USA | collected 1985/1987 | reverse complement strand
TACCAAAGTAACGTCCGTCGGCATCGGTAAATAAGTTGGGCTGCATGCCCGTGTGGTAAAGTGCCGTGTAGAACATGGTACGCTGGTCGTTGTCCTTCGTATCGATGTCAATCTTGGAAAGATAAGTGTTCCACTGCTGGCGGGCAGCACGGCGCACACCGTCAAAATCCCATCCGGAGATTTCGGCTTCCACATTCTTGCGGGCACCGTCCATATCCACGGCAGACACACCTACCTTTACCAATACCTCCTCATTGGGCTCCGTCTGGAATTGCAGTAAAGCTTTAGCTGTAGGCAGAAGCGGACCGCCTTCGTCCAATGCCATGGAGTCCGTGACCAGCGTATAGGTAAATGGTTTGGAGAACTTGGCGTAGAAGTTGATATACTGGTCGAAAGCCCAATATACAGTCTTCTTGCGTCCACGGATTTCAGTATCGCTGATTACTTCCAGCTCCATCTGTTCATTCTTCTGGCGCTGAATGCTATAATCCAAGTCGAGGATAAAGCCTGCATCTTCCGCTTTCGGGAAGGTATAGCGATGAATCGCCGCACGTTTGGTAGAGGTCAGTTCGGCTTTCACCCCGTAGCGGTCCAAAAATACGGAATAATATCCCGGTTCGGCTGTTTCATTCTCGTGGGAAAAGGCAGAGGCGTACGCCATCTGCTGGCTCTTCGAGCCCATGGAGTGGTAATCCTGCCGACCTACAGTGGGCATCAGCAGCACATCCCCGTAATCGGCACAACCCGTACCGCTGACGTGAGTATGTGAAAATCCGTTGATAGTAGTATCTGCATAGTAATATCCGGAGCAGGCATCCCACTCGTAGATACGCGTGTCGGGGCTGGGCTGAATCATTCCGTTGGGAACTACCGCTCCGGGATAGGTATGCCCATGTCCGCCCGTACCGATGAACGGATTGACGTAAGACGCATAGTCCGGTGCCGTCTGGGTACAGCTGCAAACCGCCCCCAGCAGAAAAAGTCCGCCCAACAGTATGGAACTAGATTTCATGTTTTTCTTCATATTGTTTATTGTATAAGTAGGTGTATAGCTTCATAATAGAATCTTGTTATATGAGAATGCTTGAGGAGGGCCGCCCCATTACTTTGAGCAAAGCCCTCCTTTGTTTCATGTATGAAAAGGTTCAAGCATCCATTTTTCCGAAACCTCAGTTTACGGAAAACATGGCATCAGCGTACCTTCTTCATCGTATAGTTCTCACTCACGAAGTAAGGAACATCGGGGAAGATGTCGTTCTCAATCTCACCGCCTACATACTTATAAGGGTTGATAGCCCATCTGTTGCCCAAACCATAGATACGCATATCACCGTTAGGAGCAATATCGCCATCCATGGAATAATTATCATACTTAGGATATGCTTTCCACTGGAAGGCATTACTATAAGTACCGAAATGCATCTTGTAGGTAGCAGGGTCTTCAGCATCGCCCTCATGAATGGTTTGCGGATAGATGAGCAGTGCACCGTTATAGTAATCGCAATGCATCGGATACTTACCGGTAATTTCGGGGAAAGTACCCCAGTTGTAAACCACATATCCGGTACCTTCTTCATCTTTCTCTATAATTACATTCTTCTCAAAATCCTGACTGCCTTTCCAATCCCACCAGCGAGGATTGCCTTCTTCATCCACATAGGTAAAGAGGGAGTTACTGGAAGTTACTTTCCATTCACCGACCAAATCTTCATAGCCCATCATCTTTCCTTGATAAGCTTCACCAGTACGGTTCCAGTACTTACCGCTCCACTCCACTTCATCATCAAAAAGTACTTTACTTATTTCCGAAAGCAGCGTATAATACTGATACATCAGCGGTTTGGGATTGTAGAACATCTGAATGCCATAACCTTCATCTTTCACTTTTTGGAATTTGCTCTTGTCAAATCCATTCCAACCTCCGTTCAACTCATCATTAATCTTCCAAGGCAGCGGAGCATACTTGGATTTGGGCAGGTTCTCAAAATGAGACGCTTCACGGCCAAAAGCTCCATTAGGATTCTGATTCTGGTAATAACCATAGGTCATATAGTCCACAATATCACCAACTTTCACACCTTCTACCTCGCCATCGGGAGAATCAAGCGAACCATATTCATACACACCGATCAACTTTTTGTCAAACACTTGGCGGCATTCGTAAACCAAGCGCGCGAAGTTGGCACGTGAACGTTTTTCGAAGCCGGGACTGGGGTTGGAGTTGTTGTAACTGGTGTACTCATCATCAAAGTCAATGCCATCCAAACCATAGATATCCAAATAAGCCTTCAGTTCCTTGGCAAAGTCTTTGGCGGCAGCTTCAGAAAGGTTACCCATACCGGCCTCATCATGGTTGCCAAGAATAGTCATAGCCACCTTAATGCCCTTAGCCTGCAAAGGACGGATGAACTTATCCGCATTTCTCAGCAAGAAAGAAACCTGGTCATTGCAAAAAACATGTACGCGACCGGTCTTGCTATCCACATTGATATTGGCAGCAAAAATGCTGACTACATCAAAGAAAGGCTTTCCGTCGCTCTTCATGGTATATTCACCCATATTCAAGATGTTCTCGTCATTTACTTCCACAAAGCAATGTGTAAGTATATCACCCTTACTGATACTCTCAGGAATAGCAGCCAAAGGCTTTACCAAGTAAATATATTCCTGATTGTTTGTAGAAACTTCCACACCGTTATTGGCAGATGCAGAAACGGCAACAGCATAAGTCTGTCCGATTGTGCCTCCGGCATTGATATTCAGTTCCACAGAAGCCGACTTCTGTTCGCCCGCCTTGATAGTGGCAGTTCCACCGTTCGCCAGGCTCAGCTTATCGGCGGGATACATTTTATAGCTTGTTCCATTCTTCTTATTGTAAGCCTCCAAAACGTCTTCGTCCACTTTGAAGGTCACCGTAACATCCTGCTCTGCAGCTTTGCTCAGTTCAAAATAGAGATGTCCGGTAGCAACCTTGTCGCCAAAAACAGAAATCGGAGTAAGTTCACGTGCACCGGCGGCAGACTTTACATAGCCATACACGCCATCCACAGTATCCAGCTTGTCACTGTTGCCGGTGTTGATGACAACATCATCTTCACAACCGGTGAAGCATATTCCTGCACATGCAAAAGCCATTGCCAGCAAGCCTGATTTTACATGATTCATATATTTCATAATCAATATCTTTTTATTTGAATTAAGGTATAACTAAATTATTTAGCGGGCAGTTCCACAGCAGTCCAAGTCAATGATTCCACTGCAGTAGCATTGTTCTCATTTCCGCTATAATCGTGAATGGCAGTACCGGCGCCCTCATCGAACTTCCAGTAAGAAACCAGTCCGTCAGCATCCGGCTCTACCTGGTAGAAGTGGTCCTTTGCATTGATTTCTGCTGATGTCAACACCTTGTTCCAGATACGCACCTCTGAGATATTACCTTCCAACCAACGGTCACGATTGTATGAATGGCCAATCCAGAATCCGTTACCTTCATCGGTCATGGTCTGGCCCCAGTTCACGACTCCGCAGTCCAAAGTAGTCTCCAGCATATTCTTACCATTGATGTAGATTATAACTGTTTTTGCATCCGCATCGTAGGTCACAGCGATATGTGTCCATTCGTTTGTCGGAATAACCAGACTCTCATCGGTCACATTGCCGCTACTTGTAGCCACCTGCAACTGGTTTTGAGGAATTCCGGCATCACCGATGCGGAGCAGGAACTTACCTTCGATACCCATAATGGAAGTCAGCATCTTGTCGAACTTGCTTACGCGAATCAACGCTTCTACCGTCAGTTTATTCATATTATTGGCAACATCCGGATTGGTCCAAGTTACGTAAACCAGATTCTTGGTAATATCAGGAACCGTATTAATCAATGCGGCACCCTTCAGCACGTAGTACATGGTACCGGAGCTCTTCAAGACTCCGATGCTTGCCTGGTCTACCGTAACCGGCAATACATATACCTTCTCACGGTCCAGCTCCGTCAAGTTCTTGAAGCTGACAGTGATGTCGTCTGAAATGACAGCACCGGCCAAAATGGTAGCCTGCGGAGTTTCTACCGTATAATAGTTTTCCGGCAGAGCCTCGGCTGTGTCATAATAGGTAGCGTTATAAGTAGCTACCAGTGAAGGGTCCGCCTTCAAGGCAATAGTTATATCCTGCGATTCAGGACGGGCCATTGAAATCCGGAATGAACCTTCCGTATCGGAAACAGTGTTTTTCAACAACACAGTACTGGTCATCGCCGAGCCGTTGATATACACCTGATTATCGAAATTCTCAACGTCATTATCATTACAAGCAGCAAATACACCTGCCAATAATGCCATCGATACTAAATATATACTTTTCAGTTTCATGATATTCTTTTATTTTTTAGGAGCAGGATTCATAATATTGATAGCTTCTCTCACGTATTGATAGGTATTGGTAGCATTGTAATAATCATTCTGCATGTTCTCAATAGCCAGACCAGCTTTTGTAAACTCTGCAGACGGTTCTGTCACCCAATAAGCAGCTTCCGACAGAGCTCTCAAAGCATTGTAATATCCGGTAGTCTTATCTGTTGTATCCAGAGAGACGGTAGATGCCGATACAATGAAGCGGTCAGCCGGAACACCGTCTGCCATCAAGGCCTGAAGCGCTTCTATCCCCAGTTGGGCAACATCCGTGACATCATTTGTAATCAAGATGATATGGTCACAAGAAGAGAGCACAGACTGGCCTATCAGGTTGGCAGGATACCCCTGGAACACCAGTTGCTTACCTGAATTGGCACTCTTCCAGTTGGATATCACACCGAAGAAAGTATCCTGATTTGCCTTTGCTTCAGCCTTGTCGGCTTCGGACATGTAGATAGGATTGCTACCACGATACTCGGCTACAATACCGTCGAAAGGTGCTTCAAGAGCTATCAGTCTGTTCAGCTCAGCCGACAGATAAGCCGAGAATGCAGATGTTTCTGTTCCTTCTTTCACCTTGTCGGTATGTTCCTTCAAGATATTGTCATAGCTGATGGAATAGAATACTTTCGTTCCCTTCTCATGTACATTTGCAATATCTTCCAATTCGAATTCCACCAAATCGGGAGTAGTTGCGATAATTACGTCCAGGCTGTCGGGAACATCCGACATGTGCTGCCCACGGCTGAAAGGAACTTTCTCACTATTATCAAACCAGCCGTATACAATCTTATGGTCAGAATTCTTGTATTCCTGCAAGTTCTTCAGATACTTGGCATACAGTTCGGGAGACTGTTCGTCGATTCCGGGTTCTTTCAGTTTAATACTCTCTGAATCCGTCCAGTCGGAGCAGGCAGACAATGCCAATACGGAAAAAGCTGCCAGCGCGATTCCTTTGAATGATTTCTTATATAATTTCATAATTATTCAGCATTTATTGTTATTATTTGCGTGCCCACCATACGTCAGTAGCCATGTTGTCCGGTCCACCCAGATAGCTGTTTACTGCCTCTTGCACGTTTTCAGTATTACTTGTATATTCTTCAGAAGGATAAGGCATACGGCGTGCACCTTTCTCGCTATCAACAATTCCACCACTCAAGTTACCTTCACTGGTTGCAGGCAACAGTTTGGGATAGCCTGTACGGCGATAGTCAGCCCAAGCTTCGTTACCTAACGGCCAATTCGCAATCCACTTCTGGGTAATGATACGTTCCTGTTTTTCTTCCTTGGATGCCCCTTCATTCCACTTGACAGTAATGGCTGAAAGGTTCTTTTCATAAGTATTAAGACCGGCGGGATCTTTGTAAAGAGCAGGCACACTACTGTCATCAGCCAGATAACTGTCTACACCTGTAGCTCCCCACTGTTCGAAAGAAAGACGGACACCTTGTTCATAAAAATCAGCAGCGGTTCCTTTCATGTTGAAACCATAGATTGCAGTGGCTTCAGCACGCAAAAAAGCAACTTCTGCCGCATTCATCCAAAGCACGGGATCAGAAGAGGAAATCTTCACACGTGAATAATTGATGAAATACTCCTTCATCTTACTGAGGTTGATACCGCGACGTAATCCTACATAAGTCTCTCCAGGCCATTTTGATTCCTCAAAATAGCTGGCACGACGATTGTCGTTGTAACCGTTCATGTAGCAGATGATGTCGGCAGCAGGATGGGTATCACCACCTGAAGCTTCTTCATTGTAACGTACTGCCACAAACAACGGATTGCTAATTGTACCGAAATACTTCCATGTAGCATTGTCTGCATTTGTTTCAATCAGACCCAACTCGTGATTCACTGCACTTTCAGCCATTTCTTTAGCCTTAGCAGGGCTTACATTGGCAATACGGATAGCCAAACGCAGTTTCAATGAATTGGCAAACTTCACCCACTTCTGTACATTACCACTGTACACGAAATCTGCAGAAGCAACCAACGCCGCATTTCTGTTTTCAGTCAGCACCTCGATGGATTCGTCCAGTTCCTTGAAGAATGCGTTATATACTTCTTCCTGCGTATCATAAGGAATGGTAATCTTGCCATCCTGACCGATTTTAGAATAAGGAATAGGACCATACGCATCAGTCACGCGACTCATGGCAGCAACCTTTATGATTTGAGCAATGGCATAAGGAACCGGATTATTGGTATTCTCCGATACTTGTTTCACTGTGCTCAAGTTACCGTAAAGTGTTGAAATGATACGGTCACTTATCAAGAACACACGCGTCCAGTCATTTGTAGCATTAAAATTGGATATTGTATTGGACCAGCCGGCATTTGAATCGGCAAAATAACCTCCCAACGGTCCACCCAACAAACAATCAGTAAACTGTGCCGTATTGACATCTGATGAGATAACCGTACTTGCCAAGTTACTCATGGCAGAACCCAGTGCATAATCATCCGGAGTCAAATCACCCGGTTGATAAGGATTGGAGTTGATATCCATATAATTGCCGGTACAGGACATAAAGCCCATAACCAACGGAGCAACAATCAATTTATTTATAATATTTTTCTTTTTCATATCGTTTGGTATTAAAATTTAAAGCTCAAGCTAAAGCCGATGTTACGCAAAGCCGGCATCATGAAATAGTCTATTCCCTGATAAAAGTTATCGGTAGAAGCTACACTTTCGGGATCGAAAGGAGCCTTGCTGTAAATCATCCACAAGTTGCGGCCTACCAACGAAACCTTGATATCGCACACATCATTCAACAACTTTCTGGGGATGGTGTAACCCAAAGATACTTCCTGCAGACGAACATTGGTAGCAGAATAAGTGTAGTATTGGGGAACAGACGTGCCGCTACCTACTACACCGTACCATGTTTCGGGGGTTACCTTATCTCTACCATTCACCAACACGTAACCTAAATCACGTGCATCGGCAGAAGCCTCGGACACACCGTAATAGTCCAACATAGCTTGTGTACGTGAGTAAACCACACCACCCAAACGGGCTGAAATCAAGAAACCTGCTGTGAAATTCTTCCAAATGAAGTTATTACGCCAAGCCAAATTACCTTTAGGAAGTACGCTTCCCAACTTGATGTATTTATCCGGGTCCGTTATGGCTTCCGTAGCAACCGTTCCATTTTGGTCCACAAAAATCTGTCCATTGGCATCACGTTTCATATCTCGCAGTGAGTAAAGGTCACCCATGCTCCCACCTTCTTTCAGCAAGAAGCGGGCATCACCTAAGCCACCCATATTCAACGTGCTCAAAGAGAACAGCTCACCGGTAACGGGATTGATGGCATTGTCTGCCAAAGTCAGGATTTTATTCTTGTTACTGGAGAAGGTTATACCGGTATCCCATGTAAAATCTTTCCAGGTATTCTTGTAATTCAGCGACAACTCAATACCGGAGTTACGTACGGCACCAGTCTGGATATACATAGCCGACCAACCGCTGACAGGCAACTGCGGGTTGAATGTCTGGTTCATAGTCTTGGCATTGTAATATGTCACGTCCAATTCAAAGTTCTTGAGGAAACGCATGTTCAAACCGATTTCCCAAGAATTGGTACGTTCAGGTTTCAAATTGTACAACGGATATTGAGTCGTAATACTCCACTGGCCGGAACTTGAATTCCATTCATAGTGGGGATTAGCCAAATATCTGGAGAAAGCACTACCAACAGATGCCCATGAACCACGAACCTTTATAAAAGAAAGATAATCCTTGTTCAAATTAGGCATCAGTTCGGACAGTACAACAGAACCACCGACTGAAGGATAGAAGAATGATTTGCTGTTGGAGTTGGGACCTGCCAGCTGTGAAGGCCAGTCGTTACGTCCGGTCAGCGTCAAGAAGTAAGTGTTCTTGTAACCAAGCTCAGCCGAAGCGAAGAGAGACTGGGTCTGTTCACGCCATCCTTCCTGCAAACGCTGTGTCTTGCTGGCACTCAGGTTCTGGATGGCAAAGTAGTTGGTCAAACCTACCGGTTCGCCGCTGAAGGCATCGCCACCATCAGCAATCGGACCACGTGTTTTCATTGCATCCGAACGTATATCGGAGAATGAACCACCGACGTTGGCCTGGAGTGACCAATCTTCACCGAAATATTTGTTGATACTCACCAGGAAGTCTGCATACAACTGTTTGTCCTGCGTCTTGGTAATACCATAAAGACCTCGTGAAGAGCTCTCGGTGAGCTGTGTATTGGTAGAAGCATAGAACTTTTCTGTATAATCATTGTTGGAGTTATCCAAACGTACACGTCCTGAAACAGTCAGCCAGTCCAGAATCTTATAGCTCAAACCGGCATTCAGCATATAGCGGTCCTTCTTGTTCTGGCGCAGATTGCGGTAGTTAATCCAATAAGGATTCTGCATTACCATACCTTCGTCACCTACCGGCCAGTATTGCGTATAAATCTTACGGGCAGCGTCATAGCGCTCATACATGCTGATATCAGACCAGTCGTTGCTGCGCGGGAACAAATAAGCACCCACCAACGGGTTGTTGTAAGTACCCTGGTTCGTCATGTTCTGGTCATTCTGCAGAATATAGCTTGCACCGAAGTCCAGAGTCATCTTGTCGTCCAGGAAAGTAGTGGTGTTACGTACCGTAAAGTTGTAACGGTTGTATTTGTTGTTGGGAACAATACCCTTGGAGTTTACAGCAGCAGCCGATGCATACGTCTGGTTTTTCTCTGTACCGGTTGACAAAGAAATACTTTCCGTACCTATAATACCCGTCTGGAAATAATCATCTCTCGGGCTGTAATTGTAGTTATTGGCTGCAGACAAAGGCGCTCCCCAGCTCATGGCTCCTGAAGTGCTCATCACACCACCGGTTCCCGTACCGTAACGGTTTTGGAAGCTCGGCATCACAAACGGATTGGTGAATTCAGTATTACTGCTGACAGTAAGGCTCACCTTACCTTCTTTACCTTTCTTTGTAGTAATGACAATGGCACCGTTGGCAGCTTCCGAACCATACAAGGCAGCAGCGGCGGCACCAGTCAGGACTGACATTGACTCGATGTCTTCCGGGTTGATATCGGCAATCGGTTCTGAAGATCCCTGGGAGTCGAACTCCTTACCTCCGGCAGTACCACGGCCAGAGAAAATAGGCACACCGTCAATTACATAAAGTGCATTGGAAGACTGCATGATAGATTTCGTACCACGCATCACTACCTTTGATACACCACCTACACCGGATGAAGAAGCATTGATGTTCACACCCGCTACCTTACCACTCAATGAGTTCACAAAGTTGGCATCTTTATTGGAAGTAATGGCATCTGTATTCACCTGCTGTACATTGTAGGACAATGCCTTTTCCGAACGCTTGATACCGAGTGCAGTAACCACAACTTCTTCAAGCTGTTGGGTATCTCCGGCCATCATTACATTAATCGGCGCATTACCTTTCACGGGGATTTCCTGCGTAGTATAACCGATATAAGAGAATACAATCACCGGATTCGCCTCCGTAGTGGTCAGCGTAAAGTCACCGTCGAGGTCGGTAATACACCCGTTGCTGGTACCTTTTATCAATACATTCACACCAATCAGAGGTCCCATGTCATCTGACACGACTCCGGTAATCGTCCGTTCTTTCCCTTGTTGGTTGCCCTCTTGAGGAGCAGCAGACTTTTCAGAAAGATAAACGATGTTATCCTCCACTTTATAGGAAATGTCTTTCCCTTTGAGAATAACATTCAAAGCATCTTCTATAGACGCATTGTTCACTTTGACGTTTTCTACCGGCAACGCAGCCAGTTTGTCGTCATAAAAAAATTGATACTTGGATTGAGACTTGATTTGTTCAATGACTGTCCCCAATGTGCCGCGAGACACATTCAGGTTTAACTGGGCAAAGCCCCACTGGATAGAAACTGCCATGAACAACAAAACTAATAAAGCCCGCATGAACGTCGAACTCCGAAAAGCATAATTGTCTTTCATAAACACAATTTATAGGTTATACAATAAATTACTTCGAGAGATTCATTCTCTCGCATTCCTATATAAAACAACAGACAATGAAAATACACTTACTGAAAAAGTATCTTTTTTATCATTAATCCTAAAAAAAAGAGTTACCCCGAAAATAAGTTGATATATCATTTTGCTCAATATTACTAACGAAGTAAATAATTATTTCCACCTGATTCAAGAAAAACACCTATAATACAGATAGTAAATAACAAAATGATATATCAACTTATTTTCGAGGCAACCCTTTTCTTACTATATTATTACTATTCTTTACTTCTTCAGTTCATTCGAGAAAGAATAAGGATAATCTTCCGGCTGCGTACCTCTCTTCATATTAGGCTGGCTGCCCATATCAAACCTCAAGGTACCGCCATTCAGCAAATCGCCATGCGTCAGATAATTCCTGGAATAATCCACGCCGTTCACCTTGAGAGACTCAATATACATGTTCTCCGGTGAGTTATCCGGAGCGTCAATTGTCAGGGACTTACCGTTCTCGAAATGGAGGGTAGCCTTACGGAACAGAGGGGCGCCCAGTACATACTCGTCCGTACCAGGACAAACCGGATAGAAGCCAAGTGCAGAGAAGACATACCACGCGGAAGTCTGACCGTTGTCCTCGTCACCGCAATAACCGTCGGGACCGGCAGTATACATGCGGTTCATAACCTGACGAAGCCAATATTGGGCCTTCCAAGGCTCCCCAGCATAATTATAAAGGTAAATCATGTGCTGGATGGGCTGGTTGCCATGGGCATAGTTACCCATATTCATCACTGTCATCTCACGGATTTCATGGATTACCTGGCCGTAGTAGCTGTCATCGAACAAGGGCGGGACAATAAATACAGAGTCAAGCATCTCTACGAAAGACTCTTTTCCACCCATCAGGTCTATCAGACCTTGAGGGTCGTGGAATACAGACCAGGAATAGTGCCAGCTGTTACCTTCAGTAAAGGCGTCACCCCACTTCAAAGGAGAGAAAGGAGACTGGAACTGGCCGTCTTGATTACGACCACGCATCAGCTTGCTTTCCTTATCAAATACATTCCTATAGTTCATGGCACGTTCCGCAAAGAGTTTCTGCTCCTTCTTCGGACGGTTCAGTTCTTTTGCCATGCGGTAGATGCACCAGTCATTATAAGCATACTCCAAAGTACGGGCAGTGTTCTCGTTGATTTTCACATCGTAGGGAACATAACCAAGCTTGTTGTAATACTCATAGCCGAGGCGACCCGTGGAAGAAACCTCGGGATGGACATTCTTTGTACCGTTGATGAGACCTTCGTACAGTGTCTGCACGTCCTCCACCTTCACGCCTTTTAGATAGGCATCTGCCAGCACGGAAGCAGAGTTGTTGCCAATCATACAGCCACGGTGACCCGGACTTGCCCATTCGGGAAAGAAACCGCTTTCCTTATAGGTGTTGACAAGGCCTTCCTGAATCTGCCTGTTCACCGACGGATACATCAGGTTGAGGAATGGGAAAAGACAGCGGAAAGTGTCCCAGAAACCGGTATCCGTATACATATAGCCGGGCAACACTTGCCCATTGTAGGGACTGTAATGAATCGGATTTCCCGCCTCATCCAGTTCATAGAATGCACGCGGGAACAACAAGGAACGATACAAACATGAGTAGAAAGTACGGTACTGGTCAAGGGTTCCGCCTTCCACATCAATACGGCCCAGCACCTTGTTCCAGGCATCCTGGCCTTTCTGAACCAATGTTTCCAAATTGTCATTGCCAAGCTCCTTCAAGTTACGGTCAGCCTGCTCAAAACCGATGAAAGAGGAGGCTACACGGGCATGTACCACTTCACCCTTGCGGGTTTTGAAACCGATAACAGCACCGGCGTGTCCGGCTTCCTGCTCAACCTTATTCTCGCTCAAGACGCCATCGGCTACAGAAGCCTTATAAGTAAAAGGCTTGTCGAACTCTATCACGAAATAGTTCTTGAAGTTCTCGGGAACACCGCCGCTGTTACGGGTAGTATAACCGATAATACGATTCTGTTCCGGAAGTATCTTCACATAAGAGCCCTTGTCAAAGGCATCGACAACAATGTATGAATGATCATTTTCAGGGAAAGTGAAACGGAACAATACGGCACGGTCGGTAGGGGTGAACTCGGTAACCACATCGTGTTCGGCAAGATATACCTTATAATAATGAGGAAGTGCCACTTCGCCCTTGTGGGAGAACCAGCTTGCACGCTTCTCTTCATCAAACTCGGGTTTGCCAACCACCGGCATAATGGAGAACTGCCCGTAGTCGTTAATCCAAGGACTGGGCTGGTGTGTCTGCTTGAAACCACGGATCTTGTTCGCTGTATAGACGTATTGCCAGCCGTCACCCATTTTTCCTGTCTGCGGAGTCCAGAAGTTCATCCCCCAGGGACGGGCAATGGCCGGATAAGTATTACCTGTTGATAACTCGAAACTAGATTGAGAACCCATAAGCGGATTGACATACTGCGTCCAGTCTTTGGCTTTTGCAAAGACGATACAACTTAATGCACATACTAATAGGAGATACTTTTTCATGGTCTTATTTATTATTTATGGCTCAATCGAATCAGAAATCGATTGAGCCAATTTATTTTTCAAGGTTTTGTTTTTTTATTCAATTTGAACAGCTAGTACCAACTCATTCCTCTTCTTTGGAGGAGAGAGCCGGAGAGAGGACTCCCCATTTCGTAGGATGATCGGTCATCTTGATTTCCATCGTTCCTCCATTCACAATATCCTGATGGTTAAAGAATGGAATGTTTAGAGCCTTACCGTTCAGCGATATACTTTCAATGTATTTATTCTTTTTCCCATTATTCTTTACTACAATACTGAAAGTCTTTCCTTCAGGCAGATTGATAACTGCTTTGTCGAAGGCAGGACGTCCGATGGAATATACCGGCTTGCCGGGACATACTTGATAGAATCCCATAGAGTTGAGTATATACCAGGCAGACATCTGACCGCAGTCCTCATTGCCCGAAAGACCGTCTATACTGTTGGTATACTGACTTCGGTAAACGCTATC
>OHPH01000972.1_pt1 | contig 13483 bp, 9 predicted proteins | sample 1577681 | NCBI WGS metagenome assembly OHPH01 (sample SAMEA3879603, study PRJEB24766) | human gut metagenome | biome: human-associated habitat; feature: feces | place: USA | collected 1985/1987 | reverse complement strand
TGCCCGGTTTTCGCTTTTTATGGAGGTTTTCTTGTGAGTGTCCGTTACTTTTTGTTACTTTGTCACCTAGAAATCGAGATTTAGATGAAACAGATATATTTTTTATTTGTCGTTTTGCTGGTTGTAATGACCGCTTGCGGAGGTAAGAAAGAGGCTTCCGTTGATGCAGAACAATTGATGTTCCAAATAGACAGTGTGGATCATGTGACAGGTTTGCAGCGTATGCAGGTTTCACGTATTGACCAGCATATTGTCAGTGGCGGAAAAAAATATAATTTGTTTATAGAGCGTGCTCCCAGTGATTCTCTGCCTTCAGTCAAAAGTGACTTGGGGATTTTTGCCGACAATCGTATCATCGTTAGAATTTCCCGTGAAAATGGGAGCCGGGTCTTTGCCAAAACTTTTACCAAGCAAAGTTTCTCTGGATTCGTAAGTGCTGATCATCTCCGTCATTTTATATTGGAGGGCGTGGTATTTGATGAAGAGAAGACCCGTGAGGGAAAAAATATCATATTGGCTGCCAGTGTGAGTTATCCTCAGACAGATTTGTATATTCCTTTCTCCATCACTATTACTCCTGAAGGAAAAATGAGCATATCTAAAAATGAGGATATGGAGGAGCTTCCTCCCATGTTGGGAGACAGCCTTAATTAAATCTAAAATACAGGAATAATTTTTCGCGTCATAATCTTTTTAGGCGGTTAGTTGTTGGTATGGCATTAACTAACTAAAGAATAAATTAGATTATGAGAAAGATTTTATTTTTAATGGCTATGCTGGTATGCTCTCTTCAGTTCGCCATGGCAGGCGATGTTGTGACCCGCGATGTGAATAAGCTTCCTGTTGCCGCACGTGAAATGATCGGCAAACATTTCTCTCAGACTAAAGTTGCGTATATCAAGATTGAAAAGGACTTGTTTCAGACCACTTCCTATGATGTGAAATTGGCCGATGGCATTGAATTGGAGTTCAATTCAAAGGGAGAGTGGCTTGAGATAGATTGCAAGAACAAGTCGGTTCCTTCTACTTTTATCCCTCAGGCTATTTCCAAGTATATGAAAGATAATTATAACGGGCATAAAACGGTGAAGATAGAACGTAACCGCAAGGGATATGAACTGACATTGGAAAATGGATTGGAAGTAGACTTCGATCAGTTTGGAGGATTCTTGAAGTTGAGCGATTAAAAAAGATTTTTTCTGTAATAGGGGAACTATCTCTCCTTATAGTAATGATGCCATAAGAGGGTGTATCAGAAATAAATTGAACTATCTTTTTATTATCAGCATTGAAAATGATGGTCGCAACGAGTTCTGATTCACCCTTTTATGTATTATAAATACAGTTCTCGGTCTTTTCCCTGTTATTAATCCATCGGCTCGTAATCCTTTGCCAGACCGCCTTCGCTGGTTTCCTTATATAAGGAAGGAAGGTCATGACCGGTCTGTTTCATTACTTCCACCACTTTGTCAAAGGATACACGGTGATTACCGTCTGTAAAGGCAGAATAGATATTGGCATCAAGAGCTCGGGCTGCTGCATAGGCATTTCTTTCGATACAAGGGATTTGTACCAATCCGCATACCGGATCGCAAGTCATTCCCAAGTGATGCTCCAAGCCCATTTCGGCTGCATACTCTATCTGGGCCGGGCTACCTCCGAATAATTGGCTGGCAGCGGCGGATGCCATTGAACAGGCCACTCCTACTTCTGCCTGGCAACCGGCTTCGGCTCCGGAAATGGAGGCGTTGTGTTTTACTATATTTCCTATCAATCCGGCAGTAGCCAGTGCTCTTAAAATCCGCATATCGCTGAAGTCACGGCTTTTTTGCAAGTGATAAAGTACAGCCGGAACCACTCCGCATGATCCGCAAGTAGGGGCTGTGACGATTTTGCCACCTGAGGCGTTTTCTTCACTGACTGCCAGAGCGTATGAGAATACTAACCCGCGGGAACGCAGATTGTCCTTATAACCTTTTGCCTTAATATAGTAAGTGGAGGCTTTTCTGCGCAGATTGAGTGGCCCGGGTAATACGCCTTCTTGATCCAAACCACGCTCAATGGCTTCTCTCATGGTTTTCCATACTTCTGCCAGATAGTCCCAAATGTCTTTGTCTTCACATTGCTGGACGTATTCCCAGTAATTGCGCCCGGTACGTTCACACCAGTAGAGGATTTCACTCATACGGTTCATATCATAGATTTCCGGAGTTGAGCCTTTGTCGTGCCCTTCTTCGGCTAGAGCACCTCCGCCTACACTGAAAACAGTCCATTCATCTGTCACCTTTCCTTTTTCATTCAAAGATTTGAAAGTCATCCCATTGGGATGAAACGGATAGAAGACATGGGCTTTCCAGATAATTTCTGTAGGCGCATGCGGTTGCAATGTATCTAAAATGGCTACATCGGTCATGTGTCCTTTACCGGTAGCGGCGAGGCTTCCATAAAGAGTAACTTGAAAAGCTTTGGCTTCGGGATGTTTTCCTAAGAAGATTTCAGCAGCCTTGCGCGGTCCCATAGTATGACTGCTGGACGGACCGGTGCCGATGCGGTATAGTTCTCGGATAGATTTCATTTCGTTTTATAAGGTTAGTTATTATGAGGAACAAAGGTATAAAATAAAAGGGGGAAAGTAGCAAAAAAGGAAAAGAAAAACTCTCTTGACAAATAGGAAAGTTGTCAGGAGAGTTTGGAAAACCACCGGTAGGATTTGGTGTATTGTCTTTATTCTAATTGTCTTTGGATACCTTTGTCACCGACGACAAAATACTGATTATTTTCAATCAGCATGGCACGTCCGCGCTTTTTTTCCCGGTTTTCTTTATTGTCTACATTTACTCCGATAACCTTGCCGTTATAGAAAGTGGAAATATCTTTGAAAATGGTATGTCCCACAATAATATGTTTTGCCTTATAACGGTCCATAATCATTTCTAGGGAGTCTTTTGCCAGCGGATTGTATTTGCCATCAGTGCGTACCAGTCCGCGATACCAGATGGGCCCGCTGTTTCCATACAGGAAGGCTGTGAGTGGAGAAAGCGCTTTGCGTTCTTTTTTCGTCATAAATAGCCCTTTACTCATTTCTTCATTGACAGTGGGGATGCTCAAGTTCTTGTCATAGAAGTCTTTGCCCAGTCCGGCATGTACATATAGGTCGTTACCTATCATTTGCATGGTGTTACGGGTTCCCAACCATCTGCCCAGTTCGGTATCGGGACCGAATAGCCGGGGGTACTTCATCTTTAGTTTTTCAGCCAATATTTTATATTTTTCTTTGGTGTATCGGAGGTCATTGGCCAGTACCATCGGTTCATGATTTCCCAGCATGAACGATACGTGTCCTCCGGCTTTGGCTGCTTCCTCTTCCAGTTTGTAGAATAGCCAGAAGATTTGCGGTACATCTTTTCCTCTGTCAAAAATATCACCGATAATCATCAGATGGTTTTTCCCGAAGCTCCATTTGTAGTCTTTATCAATGATATGGTTGCCTTGTAACAGGCTGATTACACAGTCCAGCCTTCCATGAGGGTCGGACATGACAAAAACTTTGTCTGCCTGGGGATAATTCCATCCGGGACGTTTTACCGGGTGTAGTTTTACATCAAATGGAAACCTGCCTTTGTGGTCTGTCACATGCAGGGTAAAGTTTTGAGGTAATGTGGTATAAGTGGTATCAATGATATTCCCTTTCTTATCTACATTGATTACTCTGATTTGGCCGTCAGGCTGATACAATACGTATGGACCGTCGGCTGTTAATTCTTCTTTTTTCTCTTTGTCTTTCTTCTTGTCTTTGAAATCAAGAGTTCCGGCACTAAGGCCGGAACTGATGAATGCGAGGGTAAATGCAAGAAGAAAGTAGTTGATAAAATTAGTCTTGCTTGTCATCGATTTGATTTATAATTCAGTTAGATTTTATCAATTTGTGTTGACTATTATTTCAGATATTCTGGTGTTTGTACAATATTAGAATTAGCATTAATTTCTTTTTGAGGAATAGGTAATATTGTACGATAATAGTTTCTGTCGAAATCCATAGATGTTTTTTCGTCAGCGAAATGCACTACCTCTTTCATCATATCGTCTGTTTCGTTAATACGAGTTACTCGTAAGTTATTACGTAATAAGTCAAACATGCGGTGCCCTTCACCAATGAGTTCTTTCCTGCGTTCTTCTAGAACATCATCAAGGGTAACCTTTGCGGGCATCGTATAGTCCGGATTTCCTCGGAGTGCAATGGCTTTCAGGTATTTTGCAGCTTTTGTTGCATCTCCGTTTTTCACGGCTGCTTCGGCTGCATTTAAGTAAGTTTCGGAAAGACGTACTATAGGAATATTGGCATCCATAATATTTTCTCCAGGTTGTGGTTGATACTTATTCAAATACATTACTTTTTTGTCTTGATTAACTAATAACTTAATGCGTACATCATTAGGCGTTTCTAACAGATGGTGATAAAAACTGACTGTAATGCACATATCTTGATATCCTTTTGGAGAAGTTAGATATCCCATACTTTCATTGCCGGGGCTTTCGGTAGTAGTATTGACTATTTCGAAGAGAATTTCTCCCGGATTTGCTTCGGAGGCTTCCGTACCCCATACAGTGGGATATTCTTCGGTATTCCATAATTGGTATTTATTGGCTTCCGATCCTTTTATTGCTTCTTCTGCAGCTTGTAAAGCTTCACTGTTCTTCCCCATATACAGATATGCCCGACTTAACAAAGTTAATGTGGCCCATTTACTGATTTTACCTTTCTTATTTAAGGATAAATCTTTTTGATTCAAACTAGTACCTGACCATGAATATGTGGGTATCATTAAACTAGCCGCATTCTTTAAGTCTTTGATTATTTGATCATAACATTCAGCTACAGTGTTACGTGAAGGCTTACTGTCGGCAGTGGCTGATGCTGAAGTGATGATAGGTACTCCTAAAGAGGCTCCGTTATCTTTTAAATAAGTATATCCGAAGAAGCGCGTAAGGTCAAAAAGGGCCAGACCACGTATTGCTAATGCTTGTCCTTCCAAATCATTGCGGAAGATATGCTCATCTTCATCGTTTGGAAGAATTTCGATATTGTCAATGCCGTCTAAAATTACATTACAGTTTTGAATGATGGAATAAAGATATGACCAGTGTGTACTTGGTCCATTTGCAGGTAACCAATCCATTTGGTAATAGTGAGCTGTTCTACAAGTTGATTGTACAGCTTGCATGTCATCTCCTGTTACATCTCCGTAGTAGATTAAACGCCCGGAATACGCATAGGCATTACGCATTGTCGCATAAATGGCGTTTAGTGAATAATCAATGTCGGAGAGAGATTTGATACTCGTTTCTGTTGGAATTTGTGTGGACGGTTCTAAATCCAACCAATCGTTTCCACATGAAGTAAACAATCCGATGGATAAGACTATTGATAAAAAATTATGTAATGTTCTCATATTGTTGTTTTTTAGTGGTTAAAAATTGATGTTGAGACCAAAAGTAACGGTTTTTAAAGGCGGTGTGGTTTGAGTTGCACTACCGGCACTAACAGCTTCAGGATCATAATTGTCATAGGCCGCCCATGTCCATAAATTGCTTGCTGATGCATAAAAACGAACATTTCCTATATTGATTTTATTTGTCCATTCTTTAGGTAACGTAATGCCGAATGTGATATTTTTTAAGCGGAAATAATCAGTACTGTGGATACGGCGGCTACTTGTTATTTTATGCATTGATACAGAAGATGATTTACCCGGCATATATACTTCTATATTGGTTTGATCACCTGGCTTTTTCCAGCTATCACGATAATAAGTCGGAATGTTTGCATAGGAATCGTAACCGCCATGTTCTGTCTTTTGTGCCCAAGTATCATAAGAATATCCTCCGAATTGATAGGAGAATAAGAAATTTAAATCAAGCCATTTATAACGCAATGAATTAGAGATACCTCCGTTAACAGTTGGTTCTGCATGTTTATAAGGAATGAATTGTGCATTTTTAGAGTTCTCGGTAATTTCTTTTATATAATTTCCGTTCTCATCCAATTCATTGGTATAGAATAGAGGATTTCCTGTTTCAGGATTGATGCCCGCAAATTCTTGTACATAGAATGTACGATAAGAACTTCCTACTTTGTGTATTTGGGTTCCACTGACAATTTGTGTCTGTTCGCCATCTAATTTTACAACTTTATTGGAGTTATGACCTAAATTGAAAGTTGTATTCCAGCTAAAGTCTTTTATTTTAATATTAGTGGAATTAATAGTTAATTCAATACCTTTATTTTTCACTTCACCTATATTCATTAAATAACTACTAAATCCTGTTGTCATGGATACAGGACAGTCCATTAATAAGTTTTTAGTTGTACGGGTATAATATTCAATCGTGAAGTTCAGACGATCCCAAAAACCAAAATCCAAGCCAATATTCATATTATAATTGGTTTCCCATTTCAGATTAGGATTTGCAATTTGGGACATTTGAATACCGGGTTGCTCCAAGTAACCACCACTAATGGAGCTTAATCCCATATAGCCGAAATAATCAGAAGGAAGAGTACCGTTTACACCGTATGATGCTCTTATACGCAAGTCTGTCAACCAATCTTTTACAGGTTGCATAAATTCTTCTTCAATAGTACGCCATGCTCCGGATACAGACCAAAATGTTCCCCAACGATTGTTACGGTGCAAACGTGAACTGCCATCAACACGAAAACTAGCTCCTAGATAATATTTATTTTTGTAATCGTAATTCAAACGGCTTAAATAGGATACCAGTCTGTACCTTGAATCACTTCCCCCTACAGATACTGTTTTCATTCCATTACTAATGGCATGTTTGTCGGGAGTTGTAAAATTGTAAGCTTCCCCTGATAAATAGTCATTGTAGGTATCATCAATTTCATATCCGGCAAGAAAGTCCAAATGATGAATGTTGTTGAAAGTAGTTAAATAGCTTAAGGTGTTACTCCATACCATTTTTTTATATTCTCTTATGCGTTTTACTACTTCTCCATTTTCATCTTCACCGTTGGAAGTACGTGGGTCATACCATTTCTCACCTTTTACAGTAGTGTAATCATAACTGAATGTTGTTTTGAATTTCAGATTTTTTATGATTTCGTATTCGGCATAAAGCGTATTGAATGCGCGTAGCATTTTTTCATGTTTATAATCGTATTCAGCTGATAATTTGGGGTTGCGGTCATTGGCTTTACGAATAAATTTACGATTCCAACTGCCATCTTCATTGTAGACCGGATCTGAAGGAGTAGCCCAATTACGTGAGGAATAGAAAGGAGATGTATAAGTGAATCCTTCGTCATAAACACTCTGATTTACATTTGAGAAAAGTATCTTGGCGCCTACAGTCAATTTGTCTGTTGCACTGAAATCTGCGTTCAAACGCCCTGTTACACGTTCCAAACCGGAACCTTGTACAATACCGTTCTGCTTCATATATGATAAAGAAGAGTAATATTTAAATTTATCGCTGCCACCGGCTAGTGATGCTTCATAGGTAGAATGATGTCCCTTTTGGAAAAGCTCTTTATTCCAGTCTGTGAAACCACACCATGGAATTGGAGCATATTTATCGATTTGCCCATCTGCATAAGTTTTACTTTGTGACATTAGCTCTTCCTCTGATATATTAGGATTTTTATCAGCTAGTTTACGTTGTTGATATAATATCAATCCATTGTAAATATATTCACGTCGTTCTTCTCCCCCCATAACTGGGCGATAATCCATTGCGAAATCATTGCTACCCCAGTCTGCTTTTAATGAAATTTGTGCTTTTCCGCTTTTTCCTTTCTTGGTGGAGATTAAAATAACTCCATTTGCAGCACGTGAACCATAAAGGGAGGCTGCTGCAGCATCTTTTATTACTGTAATATTTTCAATATCCGAGTTGTTTAATGTAGACATTATGTCAAATCCGGAGTCGGAGCTGGTAGCAGCAACAGAACCGGATTGGACGGGAACACCATCGATTACGTATAGTGGAGAATTGCTTGCATTGAAAGAACCCATACCACGAATACGGATAGAAGTGGAGGCACCAGGCTGACCTGAACTGGAAGTGACTTGTACTCCGGGAGCATTACCTTCTAGCAAACTGGAGAATGAAACTACGGGTAAATCTTTTAATTCTCCTGTCTTCACAGTAGAAGCAGAACCTGCGTATGCCGATTTCTTGAAAGTACCATAACCGGTAACAACCACTTCTTCCATAACATTATTATCAGGAGCCATGACTACTTTCAGTATCTTTCCGGCAGTGGCTTTTATTTCCTGCTTGCCATAACCTATATAGGAGATAATCAAAGTGGCAGGTATACGGTCTACATCTAATGAGAAGTGCCCGTCCAAATCTGTAGTAGTTCCATTCGTAGTACCTTTGACTAAGATATTCGCTCCAATAATAGGTTCTCCCGTCTCATCCAGTACTGTACCGGTTAATGTTGTTTTCTGTTGAGGAACAGCAGACTCTTTTTTTTCAATTTGCTTGATAGCAATAACGCCGTTGTGAACTGAATAGGTCAAACCGCTATTCATAAGACATTTATCAAGCACATTGGCTATTTTTTCGTTATTTACATTTAGGTTTTGGACTTTTATTTGTTTTACATCATTGGTGCTGTATACAAAAGTAAAGTCGGTTTGTCTTTGGATTTCCCAAAGAATTTCACTCAACGTGGCATTTTTGAATGAGGCTGTGACAGTGGCTTGTGCAAACACTTTGTTGGCTGCCTGCATAAAACCTGTGGTAATGATACAGAAAAATAGGAACGTAATCCACAAACGTTTACTACTTTTACCGTGATTGGTGTAGTTGTGTTTTTTGTCCATAATACATCATTTTTATTAGTTATAGAATGTGATTGTTTTGTTATTGACTTTTACGTGTACTTTTTGAGTCTCTTCCAACAAACGTACAAATGGAGTGATTTCCGAATACCGATCTACATTGCATCCGAAGCGTAGGTCTTTTATTTTCTCATTGGCAAAAATTACTTCCATATCATACCAGCGTGATAGTATTTTCATGATATCTTCCAATCGCTGGTCTTTGAAATGAATTTTTCCTTTTATCCATGAGGTATAAAATCCGGCATCTACCATGCGTATCTGTATGCTGCTGTTTCCGAGGCTGATGGTAGCTTGCTGGGAAGGCTTTAAAATACAGCTTTCTCCAGTTTCTGTATTTACTTTGACAGAACCGTTTACCAAAGTTGTCTGATACTCTTCCTGTGGATAAGCAGAGATGTTGAATGTGGTTCCCAACACTTCTACTTGCATGCCTTGAGTGCATACTATAAATGGTTGCCCTGTTTTGCAGACTTCAAAATAGGCCTCGCCTTCCAGTTCCACTTTGCGTGGACCGTTATCAAATGTCACAGGAAAGCGGAGACTGGTCATTGCGTTCAGATGCACTTTTGTTCCATCACTTAACAATAGAGCATATTCTCCACCTCGTGGAGTTTCCACTTTATTATATACAGGCTTGTTTTTTGGGACTGTTTTTGATGTTACTTGGTAATTCAGCATTGTAGAGTCCATGTGGACTCGGGCTCCGTCTATTTTCTCAAGCAGACTCTCTGTTTCTTTATTTATATGGATTGTCTGGCCGTCCTCCAATGTCAGAATAGCTTGGGATTCCCCAGGTAGAATGGATTGTGCAATGAACTGTTTGTCCGAAAGAGAAACGGGCGAGGTGAATTTCATGGAAATACTTACAAAAAGGACAGGTAACAGAATGATTGCGGCATAACTTACTATTTTGATATATCTGCTTCTGTTATTATTTCTTTTGATTCGCTTTTCCACTTCTTTCCATCCGGATGAAGGATTGAATGCCGTATTTTTCCGGAAATGTTGCTTTTGGTTTTCTTCATCACAAATTTTCTTGAATAAAATCTCGTGCGCTGTAGATTCTTCTCTCCAAGCAGTTAGTTTTATTGTTTCTTCCGGGGTTATTTCTTCCGACAGATACCTTGCTATGAGGTTGGCTATATAGAAATCTTGTTTTATCATATTTTGACCTGTTTTTTATCTCTTTTATAATAAAACAAGTCTGTTTGAAATTTGGGTGAATAATAAAACGACTTTTTTTGAAAAAAAACAAATTAATGTCTTTTTATATAAAGAACAAGAGGAAGTAATAGTAGTCTTTCAAGTTCTCTCTGAGTTTCTTGTAGGCTATTTTCTTTAATGTATGGACTGTTTCTGTAGATATGTTTAGTCTGTCTGCTATTTCTGCGTTTTTTTTCCCTTCCAGAGATAGTTGCATAATGGCTTTCATTTGGTCAGGTAATTTATTTATGGCTTCAGAAACGATACGATAAGTTTCCTCTTCAACGATTGCATCGTGAAAAAAGGAATCCTTTTTCTTTTCGATGACATTTTGAGCGTATTCATATACTACTTTTGAATGCTCCAGTTCGTTGAGTGCTTTATTGCGTACAGCTGTATATAAAAATGCTTTTACCTGATGCAGATAAAAAAAATCTTCTCTTATTTGCCATAGTTTGGCAAATGAATCTTGTACAATATCTGCTGAAGTTTCTTGGTTTTCTGTATATTGATTGGCAAATAAGCATAGAGTTACATAATATTTATTGAAAATATCATGAAACCCTTGCTCATTAAGCTTAATACTTATAGTTGTATGAGAAGTTCCCGCTGCCACCTTTGCTTTTAATTTTCTCTAATTTTAGTGCGAATATAGAGAAAATTAATTAAAAACAGCCTCTTATTCTATTAAAATATTATTTTAAGTCTACTACAGTAATACCTGCCCCACCAAATTGTACGTGTTCGTCTTGATAGTGTGCTACTCCTGGAACACTTCCCAAATAGCTGCGAATCAGGGTGCGCAGTATGCCTGTACCTGTTCCGTGAAGGATACGTACACGGTCTATTCCCAATAGTATGGCATCATCGATAAAATAAGTTACTGCCTGTATCGCTTCATCGCCACGCATACCGCGTACATCAATATCTTGTTTGAAATTTAGTTTCTTTTCATATACCCGATCTTGTGTTTCACTGCTGACGAAGGTACTTTTTACCATTGTTTTCTGGGTGGGCTGTATTGGTGTGCTACGTTCCAGCTTATCCAGTTTTACATTGGTTTTTATCATTCCGAACATAACTATTGCATTTTTGCCATTAATTCCTAGTACTTCTCCGACACTGGATTGACCTTTGATCTTTACAGTACTACCTACAGTGATAGGCTGTTCTTTGGGTATTGACAGTTGGGAAGATTCCGTCTTGGCTTTATCCTTTTTGTTTTTTTTCCGCTCTTGTTTTTCACGGAGTTTTTCCATTTTCCGGATGATTTCATCTTCCTTGTTCTTTTTCTCGATATCTTCTATCTGATTTTTAAAATCAGTCAGTTCCTGACGTGCCGATTGTGTACGTTCTTTATCGGCTTGTGCTTCCTTGATGATACGGATGGTATTTTCAATTCGGGCATTTGATTCCTGTATCAATTTTTCCGCATCTTCTTTGGCCTTTCGCAAAATCTCTTTACGACTTTTCTCCAGTTCCTGTAGTTCTTCTTCGTATTTGGCGATGGTTTCTTCCATCTGTTTTTCTCGTTTGCGGATGTTCTGACGCTTGGTTTCCCAATAACGTTTGTCACGTACGATATCTTGTAGATATTTATCAGCATTGATATATTCACTCCCTACAATTTCGGATGCGTCGGCTATTACTTCTTCCGGTAAACCTATTTTCCTAGCTATTTCTACTGCAAATGAACTTCCCGGATTTCCTATTTGTAATTGGAATAAAGCTTGCATTAAATGCCTGTCATATAACATGGCACCATTAACCACTCCTTCGTGATCTTCGGCAAAATGTTTCAAATTTTGATAATGAGTGGTGATAACGCCGAATGTGCCCTTTTCATTGAAACGTTTCAACACAGCTTCAGCTATGGCTCCTCCAATTTGTGGTTCTGTACCTCCGCCGAATTCATCAATGAGGATAAGGCTGCGTTCGTTACAGCTTTTCATCATTGTTTTCATGTTGGTAAGGTGTGAGGAGTAGGTACTCAGATCGTCTTCGATACTTTGTTCGTCACCTATGTCTATAAAGATACTGCCGAATAATCCGGCATGGCTACGTTCATGCATCGGAACCGGCATACCACATTGTAACATATATTGTAGTAATCCCACAGTCTTCAGACAAACGGATTTACCTCCGGCATTCGGTCCGGATATAATTAGGATACGTTGATTTTGAGTTAGTTCTATATCTAGAGGAACAACCTTTTTATTATGCTTGGCCAGCGAGAGTTGCAATAGTGGGTGTATGGCCATGGTCCAGTCCAAAATCTGTTTGTCTTCCAATGATGGTTTGGTGGCGTTCGTCTGAATGGAAAAATGGGCTTTGGCACGGATGAAATCAATTTCTGCCAAAAACTCGTATGACTGGAGGATGGCGGGGACCTGTGGACGGACTATGATAGAGAAATCTGTCAGGATACGGATGATTTCCCGGCGTTCTTCTCCTTCCAATTCCCGTATTCTATTGTTTGCTTCCACTACTTCGGCCGGTTCTATGAAAACTGTTTTGCCGGTGGATGATTCATCGTGTACAATTCCCTTGATTTTCCGTTTTAATCCCGGTGCGACAGGGATGACGAGTCTTCCGTCACGCATGGTAGGAGTTACATCTTTATCAACATAACCTTCTGCTTGAGCGTTGCGTAGAATTGCATTCAAACTGCGTGATATGCTTCCGGCTGTCGAGGCCAACTCTCTGCGGATGCGTAATAATTCGGAAGAAGCGTTGTCTTTGATTTTTCCGAATTTGTCTAAGATGTTGTTAATACGCGTGATGAGTTGAGGAAACACGATAATATCTCCTGCCAGTTTTTGTAGGGCAGGGTAGGGGGAGTTTTCTTGTTCTTCGTCATTCGGGGTCAGTGTCAGAAAATGGATGATATCACGAATTGTTTCTAAAGAACGGCGTAAATCAAACAGTTCTTGCTCATCCAAATACATACCTTCTACGCGGATACGTTTTAGTGATGGGCGTACATCAAAAAAATATTGGTCGGGAAAACTGTCTTCCTCTTGTATGATGCGCATGAATTCCATCACCTGTTCCAGCCATTCATTAATATCCTTAAAGGATTCTGAGAAGTTCATTTCATCTACTCTTTCTTGACCTAATGTGCTGAGACATTTCTCTTTTAGTAAATGACGGATGGAATCGAAACCTATTTTCTGTTCGAAATTCTGAGGGTATATCATGATTTATTTCTTTCGTTTATTATTCGTATGCAAAAATACGATTTGAAAATTTTATAGCAAAAAAACTGGTAAACTATTTGCTTATTTAAAATAAAGTCGTACCTTTGCAGCGATTTCAACGGAAAGTACTTTTGAAAAAAGAAGTCTTGGAGAGGTGGCAGAGTGGTCGATTGCGGCGGTCTTGAAAACCGTTGTACTGCG
>OHPH01000971.1_pt1 | contig 13491 bp, 9 predicted proteins | sample 1577681 | NCBI WGS metagenome assembly OHPH01 (sample SAMEA3879603, study PRJEB24766) | human gut metagenome | biome: human-associated habitat; feature: feces | place: USA | collected 1985/1987 | reverse complement strand
TCATTATGAAACTTAACGCTATAATTTCTTTCATCTTCTTTTTCATACCACTCACTCCTCCTAGTCATCCTTATTTTCCAATATCTATTTTACCTTTGCACTTCTCTTTTTCGACCATTTCGCATATACTGTTTTTCCCTGTACCTTCTTATAAGCACGAATACGGAAATAATATCTTTTCTTCTTTTTTAATTTCTTAATTGTCTTTGTTGAACGGTATCCATTCTTAACTTTTATTACTTTCGCTTTTTTCATCTTTTTGTTCTGCGCATACTGAATTTGATAGCCGTCACTGTCATAAGTAGTAGACCAGCCAAGTTTTACCTTTTTCTTGCCTGCAACCACACCGCCAATACTCCAAAAATAATTCTGGTTTAACGTTTTCTTTTTGATATATTCATCTTTATATGTCTTACCACACTTTTTGCATTTGTGAAGTGTGTAACCATTCTGTAAATAAGTTTCATTTACCCACGTATTTTCATATTCATGCTCACAATTTGACTGATTCAAGGCACGCATCGTAAAAATGTATTTTCCTTCATCACCTGAGATTTTAATATAATGAGTTCCTTTTGCTAAAACACATTCTTTCTTTGTTACAGCCGGTTTTGATAAACTTCCCTGATAAGCATCTCCATTTTCTTCTGTTTCAGAAAGGTCTTTATTATATATCCAAAAATTTGTGTACGGAGCTGCATAGGACGAAAGTGAAAACACATAGTAAGCATTTTTCGGAATCACTACCTTAAACCAATCCTGGTCATCTGTTGCTGTAATTGCACCCGTAATCGTAGTTCCTAAAGTATACGTTTGCGGCGAATCATAAGAGTGCGCATTATTATCGTTTACTCCATAACTGGTAAACGATGCATTTAAACGATATTTACCTATATATGACCCATTATCAACTTTTAAATAATAGGTTCCCTTTGATAATGAATAATTTGCTACCGCTGTATCCGGTTGTGTTATATTTCCATCATATGCATTATCCCTGTATAATTCTTCGGAAAAATCAGATGTATACAACTGAAAATATGTAAATCCATCAATATATGACATCACTTTTAACTCAACACGTCCATCTGATGAAATAACCAGTTTATACCAGTCCTCCTGTTCCTCTGACATAAGCCACTTATCACTGCTCCAAGTTCCTGTAAAACTCAAATTCTGTGCCAAACTGGCCGCATCCTGCTGAGCTTTACTTGTTGTCGGTTTATTTGTTATCTGATGTGATACTAGCAACACCATTGCTAAAACGATAGCAACTATTTTCTTTTTCATTTTTCCAACTTCCTTTCAGTTTCTAATTCTACTTTTATTACATACAATTTGTTTTTACTATCCCCACAAATATTTTTGTTCTTCCAGCCAGTGCATATGTTCCATGCGATTCGCAATTTGACTTTGATTGTACTGCATAATCTGATTGCTTTTTCGTATATCGCATAAAACCTGACCATTGATAACTTGCTGCTCAAACATACTTTTAGTCATTTTTTGAGATTCTGACATAACATCATACAACATTCTTTGATTCTGTTTTATTTCTTTTATGTCACTCGAAATGGAATCTAATGTGCTAATAATATGTCCCAAACGAAGTTCATTTTCATATAAATTGTATGCCCCCTCATGTCCTGTCAACCCATAACACCTTTCCGATAGCATATATTCAAACAACGATGCTATAGCTGGTAAAGAACGATATTTGGGATATATTACATTGGTGGAATAAAATTTATTAAGTACTGCTTTTGTCTTCTTTCTTTCATCTGCCAAAAGAGCATATTCATCGTTTAGTGTCTTTCCCTTTTCCAGTAAATTTTTTCTATAACGCTGAATTTCCTCAATATTTTCCTGATTTGTAATACGCACCTGCTGATTATATGATTGCGTCTGAACCACATTAGACACAACCAAAATAATTCCACCTACCACAAAACAAACAAATATACCAATAATTCCAAGCATAATGTTTAAAAACCATCCTGGAGCTCCACCTTCTGGTGATTTCAAAAAAACATAACCAAAATAAACTAAAATTGCAAAAAAAGCACATGCAATTGCTGTTATAATTCCTCCCACCACACTTGGTCTTTTTTCTTGATAAATTTCTGGTTCCAACTTCATTTGATAATTCACACTACCAATAGAATCTCGTAAATGTTCTAAAATCTCATTCTGTTGGTATAACATTTTTTCTAAATCAAATACATGCTTAAGGTAATTCGTTATGTCTTTTGATGTTGCTAATTCATTCGCCATATTTTTTCCTCCATACTTTATTCTTTCCGTTCCACCATATCTAACAAACGGCTTTCATCCTTTTCATCCGAATTAATACTTACACTTTTTTTCATACAACTCTTCCTCCTTTTTATCATCATTCTCGATTTTATCTGCTTATCAAAATTTAGCGGTTAGCATTACTTATTAGCTAGATTAATAAACTTCTTACCTACTTGAACCTTTACTGCAAACTTATTTTTTAAGATAAGTTTTTTGGCCTTCTTCTTAACAATACACTTTTTCTTTCCCTTAGGAGATAAAGTGTATGCTTTACCTTTCTTAGTTAAGAAGACAAGGTTACCGCTCTTCTTTATAAAAGCAGCTGATTTGATTCCAGAATACTTCTTACTCTTACTGCTTCCTTTCCAAGTTAGTTTTCCTTTAGTAAGTTTATACTTACTTGTAATTTTACTTCCCAGAGAAAGACAGTTATAACCGGCTTTCTTCTTCACAGATACTTTTGGTGCTACGGTTGTTTTTGGGGTAACAGCAGGAGTACTTGTGGTTGGGGGAGTAGCAACAGGGCTAACTGTTGGCGCAGGAGGAGTAGGAACATTAGGAGTAGTTGCAGGAATAGTTGGAGTAGGGGTAGGAATGTTTGATGGTGTAGGTGTTGGTGTAGGTGTTGGTGTCGATGATGAATCTTTTAAAATTTCTTTCATCTCATCCAATGTCAATATTGGATAAGTTTGACCAGAAAAAGTTTTGTATCCAACAATGAATTTGTTATTTTCATCAAGTATGAATGCTTCAACGTCATCAACAAAAGCATCTGGGTTTTCTGCAGTTGGCTTATCAATCGCATGAAAGATACGATTAGTAGGAGATAAGTCATAATTCCACCAACGTATAGCATCATCACGAGAATCTATCAACCAAATTGTTCCATATTGATCAAACTTAGCTGATTTAAAACCAATGTAAATAAAGAGAGGGGTGGATTCTCCTATTGTTAAATATGCAGATGCATCGTCAAGAATAATCAAACTCCGTTCTACGCCATTAACTACACATGTGGATGTTTCTACTACTTCAGATTCATCCCATGGTAAGTTAGTATCTGCCTTCGCTGTATTTGTACAAAACATTGTACAAATAACCATTGCTAACAGTGTTAATAAAGCTACATATTTTTTTTGTGTTTTCTTATTCATAGAAAACCCTCCTCTTCCTTTTTGAAATTCTAAGTTCTCCTTACTCCTAGAGAAGAACTTGTTATGTTGCCGATAAAAATAGAAAATAAATACAATAATCCCAAAGAAGTTTGTGGTTTCATCGGCAACAAAAGTACCTGATACCGATTATATCATTCAACCGCTTAAATCATTTTCCTAAAATTTAACGCAGTAAAATTATTCTATTTTCCCCCAACAACATATTTCGGTCATACGTTTCATCTCATTTTGCCAAAAAAGTATGCCCACCCAAAAAAATCCAAACCTTTGACGCAATTTTACACTCTATGAGCCTCCCCCTCGAACATTACAAAACAACAAAAAACACCCCGTGGGAGACTATAACGCTCTGCGTTATCCCGTCTCACACGAGGTGTTTCTTTGTTGTTATTTACTACTCTGTTTTTTCTTAGAAATTACATCAAAGGGCAATGGTTGCTACTGCGGTAATGATAACACATTTTGCAATATCACCGTAAAGGTTACTCTGCTGATAACCATTTTTCTTTGCTTTGATTCGTTTCCAAATCACGGAAGCGATAAACCCTGCACAAATCAAGACACCGGCAATTCGTTTTTTGGCGTTTGAGCCTTTATGCTACGGCTTGTTTACAGCAATCTGGTCGCCACTTACACCGCAGGCAGTTAATAAAAATGTCATGATAACTGCCAACAGACAAACTAGCAGCGCTTTATGATAAAAAACACATTTTTGTTATTATGTTAAATCGACACAAAAAAATACGAATCTACTTGATTTGTACCATCCTGTCCTAAGACATACACTTTTCCCAAAATTCATCTTCCGGGTTTTCTACAATAAACGCATAGTGTTTTTGATATACTTTTTTTCTTCATCATCTAAACACCCTCAAATGAAAAGAAAACAATAAACCACAAACTGTAATTTATTGTTTTCTTTTTTTTATCAAACGATTTTTCGCTTAAAAATTAGTTTTTCTCAGCCAATTCTGCTTTCAGCATTTCTGTCAACTGAGGAACAATCTTATTCAAATCGCCTACCAGACCATAGTCAGCTACATCAAAGATTGGAGCTGTCTCGTCTTTGTTAATAGCAACGATAATGTCAGATTCTTCCATACCTGCTACGTGCTGAATAGCACCGGAAATACCGATTGCAAAGTATACATTAGGACGAACGGTTTTACCGGTCTGTCCTACCTGACGCTCAACCGGAAGCCAGCCATTCTCAACAACGGCACGAGAACAACTTACTGTTCCGCCAAGTACATCTGCCAAATCCTGAAGAAGTTTGAAGTTCTCTTCGCTTCCAACACCACGACCGCCGGATACCAAAATCTTAGCATCTGCGATATCTACTGTGTCAGCTACAGACTTCACAACATCAAGAATCTCAACATATTTGTTGTCCGGAGTGAATCCCGGATTGTACTCGATTACTTCAGCTTTTGCACCCTTAATTGGGTCAATCTTCTGCATAACACCGGCACGAACGGTAGCCATCTGTGGACGGTTGTATGGACATGCAATCGTAGCGATTGTATTACCACCAAATGCAGGACGTGTCATAAGAAGCTGATTTGGAATGGTCTCCTTTGTCATGTTATCGGTGAAATCACCAATCTCAAGTACTGTACAGTCAGCAGTCAGACCAGTTGCTACACGTGCGGATACACGAGGACCTAAGTCACGGCCAATTGCTGTTGCACCAACCAGCATAATTTCAGGTTTGTACTCATTGATTACAGAAGCAAGTGCATGAGCATATGGCTCTGTACGATATACTTCAAGTTCTTTGTCATCCACTACGATTACTTTGTCTGCACCATACTCAGCCAAAGAATCCGCAAGGCCCTTAACACCGTAACCAAGCAAAACAGCGGTAACTTCTGCGTTCAAATCTTTTGCCAGATCTTTTGCTTTGCCAAGCAGTTCGTAAGCGATTCCACTTACTTCTCCGTCAACCTGCTGTGCAAAGACATATACACCTTTATATTCTTCTAAACTCATTTTTTTCACCACTTTTCCTTTATAATAATTAGATTACATGTTTCTCTTTAAACTTATCTACAATATACTGAGCAGCTTCTGCCGGGTCAAGGGTAACGACTTCGCCGGCACCTTTACGAACCTTATCGGAAGCTTTTGCAATTTTTGTCGGAGAACCTTTCAGACCGAGGTTAGAATCATCTACATCTTTAAGGTCTGCACGTCCCCAAACGGTAATCTCTTTGTCAAATGCGTCCATGATTCCGCCCGGAGTCATATAACGTGGCTCATTCAACTCAGAAAGAGCAGTGATCAAGCAAGGCATTTTAGCCTTTACTACATGGTAACGGTCCTCATACTGACGCTCAACGATTACGCTGTCACCTTCCACTTTGATATTCTGTGCATAAGAGATAACCGGAATATCCAAGTGCTCGGAAATCTGTGGACCAACCTGTGCAGTATCACCATCGATAGCCTGACGGCCTGTGATAATCAAATCGTAATCAATGTTACGAAGTGCACCGGCAATTGTTGTAGAAGTAGCCCAAGTATCAGCACCACCGAGTACACGGTCTGTTACAAGGATACCATTGTCAGCGCCCATTGCCATTGCCTCACGAAGAACTTCTTCTGCTTTTGGAAGTCCCATGGTAAGAACAGTAACTTCTGCACCTGTTTCTTCTTTAATTCTCAGTGCTGCTTCCAAACCGGCTTTATCATCCGGGTTCATGATGGTAAGCATCGCACCTCTATTCAATGTACCGTCCGGGTTAAATACAACACCGCCCTTAGTATCCGGCACCTGTTTAATACATACTACTATTTTCACGAGAGCACCTCCTATTTCAATAAGCTGCCAGAGATAACCATACGCTGAACTTCTGAAGTTCCTTCGTAGATTTCTGTGATTTTTGCATCACGCATCATACGCTCAACGTCATATTCTCTGATGTAGCCATAACCACCGTGTAACTGAACTGCTTTTGTTGTTACTTCCATAGCAACTTCTGCTGCGTACAATTTTGCCATAGCAGCTTCTACGCTGTAAACTTTCTGCGTAGCTTTTGCCATTGCTGCACGATACACAAGCATCTTAGCAGCTTCCACTTTTGTTGCCATATCAGCAAGCTGGAACTGTGTATTCTGGAACTGTGCAATCGAACGACCGAACTGTTTTCTTTCTTTTACATAATCGATTGTTGCCTGCAAAGCACCTTCTGCCAGACCAAGTGCCTGAGCAGCGATACCAATACGTCCACCATCCAGTGTATGCATGGCAATTCCGAAACCTTTGCCCTGTGCACCAAGAAGATTTTCTTTTGGAATACGGCAGTCCTCGAAGATTAACTCGTATGTGGATGAACCACGGATACCCATCTTCTTCTCCTTTGTACCAAAAGTAAATCCAGGAGTATCTTTCTCAACGATGAAAGCAGAAATTTCTTTTACTTTTCTACCACGTTTTTCGATGATACCGGTTACAGCAATGATAATATAAATATCTGCTTCTTTACCATTTGTGATGAAGCATTTAGAACCATTGAGTACCCATTCGTCACCATCTAAAACAGCCTTTGTCTGCTGTCCCTGTGCATCCGTACCTGCACCCGGCTCAGTCAAACCGAAAGCGCCTAATTTCTCACCACTTGCAAGTGGTACAAGATATTTCTTTTTCTGCTCTTCTGTACCGTACATCATAATCGGATCAGCACCAAGAGAAGAATGAGCGGATACAATAACGCTTGTTGTACCACAAACTTTAGCTAACTCCTCAACGCACATTGTGTACATCAATGGGTCACAGCCCTGTCCGCCGTACTCTTTAGGAATCGCAATTCCCATGAAACCAAGTTTCATCATTTTGTCAACAGTCTCACGAGGGAATACTTCTGTTTCATCGGTTTCCTGCGCAAGTGGCTTTACTTCGTTCTCAGCAAAATCTTTGAACAACTGTCTCGCCATTTCATGCTGTTTGTCTAATTTAAAATCCATGATAACATGAACTCCTTTCTATAATATTATTTGGAATAATCAAAGAATCCAACACCAGTTTTACGTCCGAGTTTGCCGGCACGTACCATTTTACGAAGCAATGGATGTGGACGGTATTTCGGGTCACCAGTCTCTGCCTGAAGAACTTCCATAATAGCAAGGCAGATATCAAGACCAATCATATCACCAAGTGCAAGAGGTCCCATTGGGTGGTTTGCACCAAGCTGCATAGCAGCATCGATACCCTCAGCAGAAGCAACACCATCAGCAAGGATGCCAACTGCTTCGTTAATCATAGGAATCAAGATACGATTTACAACAAATCCGGCAGCTTCTTTTACCTCAACCGGTGTTTTACCAATTTCTTTTGCGATAGCAACTACTTTATCGTTTACTTCATCTGTTGTGTTCTCGCCGCGGATAACTTCAACAAGCTTCATAACAGGAGCCGGGTTAAAGAAGTGCATTCCGATAACCGGATGAGAAATGCCTGCACCGATTTCTGTAATGGACAAAGAAGAAGTATTCGTAGCGAAAATGCAGTCTTCTTTCTTTACGATATCCTGCAATTCTTTGAATGTCTGTTTTTTAACATCCATAACTTCCAAAGCTGCCTCAACAATCAAATCACAATCAGTACAAATGTCTTTTACGCCAGTTGTAATCTTAGCTAAGATTGCATCAACATCTTCCTGTGTTTTCTTTCCTTTTGTAACCAGTCTCTGAAGACCTTTTGCAATCTTGTTTTTACCGTTTGCAGCAAACTCTTCATTGATGTCACACAAATATACTTCATAACCTTCTGTCTGCGCAAATGCCTGCGCAATTCCGGAACCCATTGTTCCAGCTCCAATAATACCAACTTTCATTGTATTTACCTCCATTGTATTTGATTCAAATCCCAGACGGGATGTCGTCACGAATTAACAGTTTTTGAATGGTACCACTTTTAATTTTTTCTCTTTATCTTTCTCTAAGAAGTTACCCATTCCGGCTTTCTGGTCTTCTGTCTCGAAGCAGTCACCGAACAATTTCTCTTCGATTACAATTGCCTCATCCATATTTACCTGAAGACCTTCGTTAATTGCCTTTTTGCAGTTGCGGACAGCAATCGGTGCATTCTTAGCAATACCGGATGCCATCTTCTTTGCTGCATCCATCAGTTCTTCCTGTGGATATACAGCATTTACAAGACCAATGCGGTAAGCTTCGTCTGCTTTAATATTTCTTGCTGTATAAATCATCTGTTTTGCCATACCAGGGCTTACTAAACGAGCAAGTCTCTGTGTACCGCCAAATCCAGGAGTAATACCAAGACCTGCTTCCGGCTGGCCAAATACGGCATTGTCAGAGCAGATACGGATATCACAGCTCATGGAAATCTCGCATCCACCACCAAGAGCAAATCCGTTTACTGCAGCAATTACAGGAATCGGGAATGTCTCTAACTTACGGAATACATCGTTTCCTTTTTTACCAAAGGCTTCGCCTTCTGCTTTTGTCAATGTGCTCATCTCTCCGATGTCTGCACCTGCAACAAAAGATTTCTCTCCGGCACCTGTCAAAATCAGGCAGCGGATTTCGTTCTGGTCAACTGCATCCAAAGTCTGATTCAGTTCATCCAAAACAGCACTGTTTAACGCATTCAATGCTTTTGGGCGGTTGATGGTAATAATACCAACTGCACCTTCTACTTCATATGTTACAAATTCCATTGAAAGTATCCTCCATTTAAAATTTCTTTTTTACATCACAGGAACGAACCGATAGAATACCGGCTCGTCCCAAAAGTAAAATTAGTCTCTCTCAACAATTGTGGAACATCCCATTCCACCACCGATACAAAGTGTTGCAAGACCTTTCTTTGCATCGCGTTTCTGCATCTCATGAAGCAATGTAACAAGGATACGGCATCCACTTGCTCCAACCGGATGTCCAAGTGCAATTGCACCACCGTTTACATTCAATTTGCTAAGGTCAAATCCAAGGTCACGACCTACTGCTACAGACTGTGCTGCAAATGCCTCGTTTGCCTCAATCAAATCAAAGTCATCAATGCTCATGCCTGTTTTAGCAAGAACCTTCTTTGTAGAAGCGACCGGTCCAATACCCATGATTTTTGGATCCACACCGCCAAGAGCACCGGCTACAAATGTTGCCATTGGTGTTACACCAAGCTCTTTTGCTTTTTCTTCGCTCATTACTACAATCGCAGCTGCACCATCATTAATACCGGAAGCGTTACCAGCTGTTACCACACCGCCTTCTTTACCGGAGCAGCATCTAAGACCGCTAAGGCTCTCAGCTGTTGTACCAGGACGTGGTCCCTCATCGGTATCAAATACGATTGTTTTCTTTTTAGATTTGACTTCAACAGGAACAATCTCATCTTTGAATTTACCTGCAGCGATAGCAGCTTCACATTTCTGCTGGCTGTTAGCAGAGAACTCATCCAACTCTTCACGAGTAATTCCGTACTTCTCTGCTACGTTCTCAGCAGTAATCATCATGTGATACTGATTGAAAGCATCCCACAATGCATCGTTTACCATGGTATCCACAAGTTTACCATTGTTCATACGGTAACCAAAACGAGCATTCATAGCTGCGTAAGGAGCCATGGACATGTTCTCCATACCACCGGCAACAACGATATCAGCATCTCCTGTCTGAATCATCTGAGCTGCCATATTTACACAGTTCAAACCGGAACCACAAACAACGTTTACGGTAACTGCTGTTGTCTCGATTGGAAGACCAGCACCGATGGATGCCTGACGAGCTACGTTCTGACCAAGACCTGCCTGGATTACACATCCCATGTAAACATGGTCAACGGCATCCTTTGGCACGCCTGCTCTCTTAAGAGCCTCCTCAATAACGATAGAACCTAATTTTGGTGCTGGAGTTGTGCTTAATGCACCACCCATTTTACCAATTGCCGTACGGCAAGCACCTGCTAATACAACTTTCTTAGACATGAATATATCCTCCTTATAAATTTTTTACTAATACTACTTAATTTATCATCACTGCTTTCGCAGTTTCTGATCATACTTTTCTCTGAATGCCTTCTGAACAACTTCCGGCACCAGTTTCGATACATCCGAGCCATAAAAAGCAACTTCTTTCGCAATGGTGGAACTTAGGAAAGCATACTCAAGACTCGTAGTAAAAAACATCGTATCAATCTCCGGCTCAATGCTGTGATTAGTCTGTGCAATCTGCATCTCGGATTCAAAATCCGTCACGGCACGGAGACCGCGGATAATCAGCTTTGCATCATTTTGTTTGGCAAAATCAATTGTCAATCCGGTAAATGTTAAAACCCTCACATTTGGAAATTCTTTCGTGGTCTGCTTTAACAGTTCTACACGCTCTTCCCTTGTAAATAGAGGCGTTTTTTCCTGATTCACAAGCACTCCGATAATCAATTCATCCACTACTTTGGATGCTCTCTTAATAACATCTAAGTGCCCATATGTAACGGGATCAAAACTACCCGGATATATTGCTTTTATCATATCTTTTTCCTATCTGTAAATCAAACTACAATTTACCACTTTTTATGATTCAATCCTTACTCATAATAACAAACGAAAACGATATTGTCAACAATTTAACAAACTTTTTCCATGAACATTTTGTGAACCGACTGGCTACTTGACCGCACCATGCGATAATGCTAAAATAAACGTATTGCAAATATAGTTACCAGAATGGAGGTTTTACCAGATATGAACGAATTATATAAGAGTAAACTTGTGACTGCCAAAGAGGCAGCCAAAGTGGTAAAGTCAGGAAACTGGGTGGATTACGGCTGGACTGTAACAACACCTGTGGATTTTGACAAAGAACTTGCCAAACGTCTGCCGGAGCTTCACGATGTGAACTTTCGTGGCGGTATCCTGATGTGGGAACCGGAGATTTTCAAAATTGAAGATCCGGCTGCACACATGACATGGAACTCCTGGCACATGAGCGGAATCGAACGAAAAGCTGTTGCGAAAGGATTTTCTTTCTACTCTCCAATCCGCTATTCGGAACTGCCACGTTATTACCGTGATTTGGAAAATCCTGTAGATATTGCTGTTATGCAGGTAGCACCGATGGATGAACACGGATACTTTAACTTTGGACCAAGTGCTTCCCATTTGGGAGCTGCCTGCGAGCGTGCGAAAACCATTATTGTTGAGGTAAATCAAAACATGCCACGCTGTCTTGGCGGATTTGAAAATGGAGTTCATATTTCTAAAGTAGATATGATTATTGAAGGCTCAAACTCACCAATCGCAGAAATGGGCGGCGGTGCTGCAGCAACAGAAGTTGACCACGCAGTAGCAAGACAGATCGTTGCTCAGATTCCAGACGGTGCCTGCCTTCAGCTTGGAATCGGCGGTATGCCAAACGCTGTCGGCTCACTGATTGCTGAATCCGATTTAAAAGATCTTGGTGTTCACACCGAAATGTATGTCGATGCTTTTGTTGACATTGCAAAAGCCGGAAAAATCAATGGTTCTAAGAAAAACTTAAACAAAGGCCGTCAGGTATACGCTTTTGCTGCCGGCACAAAGAAATTGTATGACTATTTGGATAACAATCCGGAATGTATGAGTGTTCCTGTCGATTATGCCAATGAAATTGATGTCATTTCCGCACATGATAACTTCATTTCAATTAACAATGCTGTTGACATTGATTTGTTTGGACAGGTTAATGCCGAATCCGCCGGCATAAAAAATATCAGTGGAGCAGGCGGCCAGCTTGATTTCGTATTAGGTGCTTATAAATCAAAAGGCGGAAAGAGCTTTATCTGCCTCTCTTCTACCTTTAAAAATAAGCAGGGCGAAGTACAGTCCCGTATCCGCCCAACTTTAGCAAACGGTTCCATCGTTACCGATACCCGTGCAAACACAATGTATGTCGTAACCGAATACGGTATGGTAAACTTAAAAGGACTTTCCGGCTGGCAGAGAGCTGAAGCATTAATTGGCATCGCTCATCCGGATTTCCGTGATGATTTGATTAAAGAAGCTGAGAAGATGCATATATGGCGTAGAAGTAATCGATGAGAAATCTTTTTGGGGGCCGGTAATTAAAAAGAAAAGTTTGTGATTCGTGGGCACTCCCGTTAAACAAACGCGTAGGGGTATCGGCGTGCAAAACACGCACGCCTGATACCCACGTGTTTGTACCCACTCATCGCAAATCTTTTCTTTTTTAATTACCGGGAACCAAATAGATTAGCATCAAATACATTCTTACAAACAGAATCACTTAGTTACTTGAGGGTATCGCATAATGGCAAGTTTACTCTGTAAACAAACAAAAGCTGTTTCATACGAACTAAGCATAAAACAACCAAAAAGAGGATTCCTTTGTGGAGACTATAACGCAAAGCGTTATCCCGTCTCTCACAAAGGAATCCTCTTTTTGGTTGTTTTATTTAGTTAATGACTAACCGCTTTTTGTTATTTTACAAAGTAAACTTATCAGCAATCTTCTCAAGCTGCTCTACAGAATCCATGCAGGTATCTACAAGTTCTGCATTCTGTGCTGCCTCAGTTACGACACTTCCGGTCTTTTCTGCAATATCAGTTACACCAACGGTTGCTTCATCAATCGTTGTGTTAATACCGGTAATTGCGTCAGCAATCACACCAATCGAATCGGTAAGTGAAAGAATTGCATGCTCTACATTTTCCATGCTTGTCTTTACAACATCTGCATCATTGTTATACTGGTCGCTGATAGCTCTGAACTGGTCATAATCTTTTAATACCACTTCGTCTAAGAACTTCGTTGTTCCCTCCATACTCTGAACCATTTCATCCACAGAAGAGTTTACTTCAAGTACAATCTCATTAATGCTTGTTACCGAATCCGATGTCTCGTTCGCAAGTTTACTGATTTCCGAAGCAACGACAGCAAATCCTTTTCCTGCCTCACCGGCACGGGCTGCCTCAATTGAAGCATTCAATGCCAAAAGGCTTGTCTGAGAAGAAATCTGCATAATGGACTCCGTCATCTCATTAATTTGTTTTACACAATC
>OHPH01000961.1_pt1 | contig 13560 bp, 8 predicted proteins | sample 1577681 | NCBI WGS metagenome assembly OHPH01 (sample SAMEA3879603, study PRJEB24766) | human gut metagenome | biome: human-associated habitat; feature: feces | place: USA | collected 1985/1987 | reverse complement strand
GAGTTCACCAGTACTATCTGGTATCCCAGCCTGCGAAGCGCCTTGCACGCCTGCGTACCGGAATAGTCGAACTCGCACGCCTGTCCGATGATGATAGGACCTGATCCGATAATCAATATCTTGTTGATGTCCTGTTTCTTTGGCATAATTTTACTCCCTTATCCGTTTTTGTACTCTGTGTCTGCACAGAATTATCACTATATATAATAACACAAAACTCGCCGGATTTCAATATGATTTTTTATTTTTCTGCAATAGTTTGCTGATAATTATATGTTTGCTTGTTTTCCGATTGCCGGATTTTATTGCTGTTTCGCGATGTGGCAAAGATGGAGAAAGAAGACAACCGGTAGAATGACAGCCATAATAATAAGGAGTAGTCTGTAAGGTGGAATAAACGTTTTGTTCTGCATTTTTTGTTTTTGTCTATAAAAATAGTTTGAAAGATGTTTGATTATAGAAAAATGTTACTATATTTGCCAACGACAAAACAATAATACATGAACAAATACTCTCTTCATATCACAATGATGACCGGAATGGGGCACACTGCTACATTCACATCTGTTACCGGGATGACCCCTCGGGGGTAAGAGATTGTATAATAGGTGTTTCTACGTGTTACACGCCTGTTTTATCTGACAAGTGCATTTTTCCTGTGATAAATGTTCTTGTATAAAAGTATAAGTACATGAAAGTATTAAAATTCGGTGGAACATCAGTAGGTTCTGTCAACAGCATGTTGAATGTAAAGAAGATCGTCGAAGCAGTAGATGATAAAGTGATAGTAGTCGTTTCAGCATTGGGCGGCATAACCGACAAGTTGATCAAGACTTCTACGATGGCGGCCAACGGAGATTCCGGTTACGAAAAGGAAATGAAGGAGATTGTGAACCGTCATATTGAAATGGTTTACACCGTCATTCCGGCAGGACAGAAACGGGAACTGTTGCTGGATTGTGTGAACGAACTGCTGAGTGAGCTGAAAGACATTTTTCAGGGTATCTATCTGATACGTGATTTGTCGCCGAAGACGTCGGCTACCATTGTAAGTTACGGGGAACGTCTTTCGTCTATCATTGTCGCTACTTTGATAGAAGGGGCGCAATGGTTCGATTCACGTCTGTTCATCAAGACCGAGAAAAAACATGCCAAACATATTCTGGATTCGGAACTGACAACTTCGTTGGTGAAAGAAACATTTGATGAAATTCCGCAGGTAGCACTGGTGCCCGGTTTTATATCTACCGACAAGAACAGCGGAGAAGTGACAAACTTGGGACGTGGCGGTTCGGATTATACGGCTTCCATCATTGCCGCATCTTTGAATGCCGCCAGTCTGGAGATATGGACGGATGTGGACGGCTTTATGACCGCCGACCCGCGTGTCATCAGCACTGCTTATACCATAAACGAGCTGAGTTATGTAGAAGCTATGGAGCTTTGCAACTTTGGTGCGAAAGTGGTTTATCCGCCGACTATCTATCCGGTGTGTCACAAGAATATTCCCATTCTGATAAAAAACACCTTTAACCCCGAGGCTCCCGGAACCATTATCAAGCAGGAAGTTGATTCGGGCTCAAAAGCCATTAAAGGTATTTCTTCTATCAATGACACCACTCTGATTACGGTTACAGGCTTGGGCATGGTGGGAGTGATCGGCGTAAACTTCCGCATCTTCAAGGCATTGGCGCAGAATGGCATCAGTGTGTTCATGGTGTCTCAGGCTTCTTCGGAGAACAGCACTTCCATCGGTGTCCGTAATCAGGATGCTGCATTGGCTTGTGAGGTGTTGAATGAAGAATTTGCAAAAGAGATAGAAATGGGTGAAATCAGTCCGGTGGTGGCTGAGATGAATTTGGCCACCATTGCGATTGTAGGCGAGAATATGAAGCATACACCCGGCATTGCCGGAAAGCTTTTCGGAACATTGGGACGTAACGGCATCAGTGTGATAGCTTGTGCGCAAGGTGCTTCGGAGACCAACATTTCTTTTGTGGTAGAGGCTAAATCGCTTCGCAAATCTTTGAATGTCATTCATGATTCATTCTTCCTGTCGGAATATCAAGTATTGAACTTGTTTATCTGTGGTACCGGTACGGTGGGCGGTAGCCTGATAGAACAAATCCGTTGCCAGCAACAAAAGTTGATGCAGGAACGCGGCTTGAAGTTGAAGGTGGTGGGCATTGCCGACGGGCACCGTGCACTCTTCACACGTGCGGGCATTGACCTTGCTTCTTATAGGGAAGAGATGGAAGAAAAAGGAATCCCGTCTTCTGCCGCTGTGCTGCATGACGAGATTATCGGCATGAATATTTTCAATTCTGTTTTTGTGGATTGTACGGCAAGTGCCGAAGTAGCCTCTCTTTATAAAGAGTTCCTGATGCATAATATCTCTGTAGTGGCTGCGAATAAGATTGCCGCTTCATCGGATTATTCCATTTATAGCGAGCTGAAACAAATAGCCCGCAGACGGGGGGTGAAGTTCTTGTTCGAGACAAATGTAGGTGCGGGGCTGCCGATTATCAATACCATCAATGACTTGATAAACAGTGGTGATAAGATTCTGAAGATAGAAGCGGTACTCAGTGGAACTTTGAACTATATCTTTAATAAGATCAGCGCAGACGTGCCTTTCAGCCAAACCATCAAGATGGCACAGGAAGAACGTTATTCGGAGCCCGACCCGCGTATCGACCTGAGTGGAAAAGACGTAATCCGCAAGTTGGTTATCTTGGCGCGCGAGGCCGGATACAAGTTGGAACAGACAGATGTGGAAAAACATCTTTTCGTGCCGAGTGACTTCTTCGAAGGACCTTTGGAAGAGTTCTGGAAGAAAGTCCCGTCGCTGGATGCCGATTTTGAGGCACGTCGCCGGAAACTGGAGAGCGAGAACAAACGTTGGCGCTTCGTTGCGAAACTGGAAAACGGTAAAGGTAGTGTGTCTCTGCAGGAAGTAGACAGCAAACATCCGTTCTATGGATTGGAGGGCAGTAATAATATTATTCTGCTTACTACCGAACGGTATAAAGAATATCCAATGATGATACAAGGATACGGTGCCGGTGCCAGTGTAACTGCTGCCGGAGTATTTGCCGATATCATGAGTATCGCAAACATTTAGGCTTATGAAACACATTATTATTCTGGGTGACGGTATGGCCGACTGGCCGGCTGAATCATTGGGAAATAAAACATTGCTGCAATATGCTGCTACACCCTATATGGACAAGCTTGCCCGTATGGGACGTACCGGAAGGCTGATGACTGTTGCACCGGGGTTTCATCCGGGCAGCGAAGTGGCGAATATGTCTGTTATGGGCTATAATCTGCCGAAGGTGTATGAAGGGCGCGGTCCGTTGGAAGCGGCGAGTATCGGCGTAGAGCTGCAACCGGGAGATATGGCGATGCGTTGCAATATTATTTGTATGGAGGGAGATCATATAAAGAATCATTCTGCCGGTCATATCACCACCGAAGAAGCTGATGTGTTGATTCAATATTTGGAAGAGAAGTTGGGCACAGACCGTATTCATTTCTATACAGGGGTGCAATACCGTCATTTATTGGTGATAAAAGGGGGCAATAAGCAGTTGGATTGTACGCCTCCTCACGATGTTCCGTTGAAACCTTTCCGTCCGCTGATGGTGAAAGCCGGGGTGCCGGAAGCGCAGGAGACGGCCGAACTGATAAATGCCCTTATCCTGAAGTCGCAAGAATTACTGGCTGAACATCCCATTAACAAGAAGCGTATAGCCGAAGGTAAAGATCCTGCCAACAGCATCTGGCCGTGGAGTCCGGGCTATCGTCCGCAGATGGAGCCATTGGCAGAGAAGTATCCGGTTATCAGGAAAGGTGCGGTCATTTCGGCTGTCGATTTGATTAACGGAATCGGATATTATGCCGGATTGCGTCGCATCACCGTGCAAGGGGCAACAGGACTTTATGATACAAATTATGAAAACAAGGTTGCTGCTGCATTGGAAGCACTTCGGACGGATGACTTTGTCTATCTGCATATCGAAGCCAGTGACGAGGCAGGGCATGAGGGGGATTTTAAGTTGAAACAGTTCACTATTGAAAATCTGGATAAGCGGGTTGTAGGGCCTGTTTATGAGGCAGTGAAAGATTGGGACGAGCCTGTGGCTATTGCCGTGCTTCCCGACCACCCCACACCTTGCGAACTGCGTACACATACTGCTGAGCCGGTGCCTTTCCTCATTTACTATCCGGGCATAGAGCCGGACAATGTACAGACCTTCGACGAGGTGGCTTGTGTGGAAGGCAGTTACGGAGTGATGAAAGGAGATGAGTTTATGAACGAGTTTATGACAGCCTCTGCGTTGCATAACGATTAAAAACCAATCTATATTATGAAATATTACAGTACCAATCATCAGTCCCCGGTTGCTTCATTAGAAGAAGCTGTAGTGAAGGGACTGGCTTCCGACAAAGGATTATTTATGCCCGAAGCTGTTAAAATGTTGCCGGAAGAGTTTTATGATAACATCGAGCACCTGTCTTTTCAGGAAATAGCTTATCGGGTAGCCGATGCTTTCTTTGGCGAAGATGTGCCTGCCGATACATTGAAACAAATTGTTTATGACACGTTGAGTTTTGATGTTCCTGCCGTAAAGGTAAAGGATAATATATACTCATTGGAATTGTTTCATGGTCCTACCTTGGCTTTTAAGGACGTGGGCGGACGGTTCATGGCTCGTTTGCTGGGTTACTTCATTAAAAAAGAAGGGCAGAAGCAGGTGAATGTCCTGGTCGCTACTTCGGGAGATACCGGCAGTGCAGTAGCCAATGGTTTTCTCGGAGTGGAAGGTATCCATGTGTATGTGCTTTATCCTAAAGGAAAGGTCAGCGAAATTCAGGAAAAGCAGTTCACTACGCTGGGACAGAATATTACGGCTTTGGAAGTAGACGGTACGTTTGACGATTGTCAGGCATTGGTGAAGAATGCGTTTATGGATGCTGACTTGAATGCGCACATGAAACTGACTTCGGCAAATTCTATTAACGTGGCCCGTTTCCTGCCTCAGGCATTCTATTATTTCTATGCCTACGCACAGTTGAAGAAAGAAGGTAAGGCGGATAATATGGTGGTATGTGTGCCTAGCGGTAACTTTGGCAATATAACGGCCGGTCTGTTCGGCAAGCGCATGGGTTTGCCTGTGAAGCGTTTTATAGCGGCCAACAACCGCAATGACATATTCTATCAATACTTGCAGACCGGAAAGTATAATCCCCGTCCTTCCATCGCTACCATTGCCAATGCGATGGATGTGGGCGATCCCAGTAATTTTGCTCGTATACTGGCATTGTATGACAACAATCATGCTGCCATTGCAATGGAAATCTCGGGTGCGACCTATACAGATGAACAGATTCGTGAAGCAGTGAAGGAAGCCTATCGGGAAACAGGCTATTTGCTCGACCCTCACGGAGCTTGCGGTTATCGTGCCCTTTCGGAAAGTTTGCAACCGGGAGAGACCGGTGTTTTCCTTGAAACGGCTCATCCGGCAAAGTTCCTGGAAACAGTGGAGGACATCATTGGCAACAAAGTAGAGATTCCTGCCAAGTTGAAAGAGTTCATGAAGGGAGTCAAGCAGAGCATTCCGATGAATAAGGATTTTGAAAGTTTTAAGGCTTATTTGATGAAAGAATAGCTCTTTCATGGTCTATCAAATCGTCGACTGTAGGGGCAGGGTTTGCCTGCCCGAACCGACGGTCACGATCTTGGAAGTAATGCACAAAACAAGCTGTTCCCGGGCGAGCGAATCTGGCTACTACCGGCAAAACGACAGCATTGTCAACGTTTAGACACAATCCTATTTACACAAGGCACGGGGCCCGGACCGGATATCAGTCGGCGGGAGCATCCTTGTCGGGAGAAAGCATTCCGGTCAATTCCTCTTGCAAGGAAGATTGCCGGATGGTATTCTTTTTCTCTTTGAGCAAAGCGTGAGATACTTTTCCTTCTGTTCATCAGATAAAAGCAAAGCTTTCATATATCTTCCTTTCTATAGGGCTAACGGTTTTTTATCGGTTGTCTAAGGCTTTTTATTTGCTGGATTATTACGTCCCACTACGGCAGGATATACGTCCCATTGCAGTAGGACGTACGTTCCACTACAGCAGGACGTACGTTCCACTGTAGCAGGACGTAGTAACAGACGGTAAGTAAGTCCTTAGCCTTCAGTATGAAAAGGTTTAATCTTCCTATTCCTGTGACTAAGTCTGTCTAAGCAGGGTGAATTTTTTAAATGAGTTGTGCCAGCACTTCTTCAAAGGAAGAATATGTATGCGTTTCTTCTTTTTGCGTGAGTATCAACCGGTGGTCGGAGAGTGCTTGCAGATAAGGTAGGAACCGGTTCCCTTGGTTTGCCGGCAGGCAAGTATAGCCGTGTCGGTTTAAGGCGTTGATGGTCCAGTGCAGCAACGTGTCGTTTTCGGCTTCCACCCTGATTTCTTTTTTTCCGGTTACAGTGGGATAGTAGATGCCATGATTATAATCGAACCGGATATTACTGTGTGAGAACAGCGTGTCCATCCGATGGTTCAGAATCATATCTTCCGTCACTCCGCATTGCAGTCCTGTTTCTTTGGACAGCAGCCAAAGCTTGTCCGACAGTACCAGGGCTTGTTCTATGTCATGGGTGGATAGCAGGATGGCCTTGTTTTGCTCCACCGCCAACTGATGCAGCAAAGTCATGATTTCTATGCGGCTCACCACGTCCAGAAAAGCGGTCGGCTCATCCAAGATGATAAGCGGACATTCCTGAACCAATGCTTTGGCTATCATTACCTTTTGCCGTTCTCCGTCCGAAAGTTCGGCGGTGTAGCTTTCGGCTTTGTGGGCAATGCCTACGGCATCCAATGCCTCTTTGATAATGAGATGGTCTTTGGGATGCAGTCTTCCGAAGAAGCCTGTATGCGGCTGGCGTCCCAAAGCTATCAGTTCATACACGGTCAGCCCTCCGGCTTGTGTCTTGTCTGTCAGGACTACACCGATGGTGCGCGAACGTTCCTTTTCCGAATACTGCTGCAAAGGCTTGCCCAGCAATTGCAAATCTCCTGCCAGTGAAGGTTGCGAAGCGGACAGGGTGCGGAGCAAAGTCGACTTTCCGGCCCCGTTTGCTCCAAGCAGACTGGTCAGTTCTCCCGGATAGAGTCCGAAAGAAAGGTGTTCGTGCACTTTCTTTTCTCCTTTGTGGGTACGATAACCTATGCACAGGTCTGTGGCGGTGATGACAGCTTGCTTTTCCATCAGTTGAAGTACTGGATTTTACGTTGGTTCACAATGACATAAATAATAATGGGCGCACCAATGACCGGAGTGACGGCATTCAGCGGAATGATACCTGCCTCGCCCGGCAGAATGCAGATGAAGTTGCAGAGCAGGGCAATGGCTCCTCCCGTCAGCATGGTGACAGGTAGCAGAGAGTTATGGTTGGAGGTTCCCAGCATGAGGCGGGCAATGTGTGGCACGGCCAGTCCGATAAAGGAAATCGGGCCGCAGAAAGCGGTGGTCGTCGCTGTCAGTAATCCGGTGGCAACAAGCAGCAGGTTACGTGTACGGCGGATGTTGATTCCCAGGTTTTCGGCATAGCGTGTTCCCAGCAGCAGGGCATTCAGAGGCTTTATCAGCAGTATGGTAATCAGCAGCCCCGCCGCTGTGACCAAGGAGAAAAAGGGAAGCTGCTGCAAAGATACTCCTCCAAAGTTTCCCATTCCCCAAATCATGTAGGAATGCACCCCTTCTGCCGTGGAGAAAAAGTTGAGCAGGGAGATGGCAGATGAAGTGATATACCCTATCATGATACCTATAATGAGCAGCATGATGCTGTTTTTTATCAAAGTGGAGAAGAACAGGATGATTCCCATCACCAGCATGGAGCCTATGAATGCTCCGATAATGACGGACAGGAATCCGGATAAAGTGAATACTCCGGCAGTAATCGTACCTGCGCCTGCCAGCATGACCAAGGCAACTCCCAAACTGGCTCCCGAACTGATTCCCAGTATGGAAGGGTCGGCCAAAGGATTATTGAATGTGGTTTGCAACATCAGTCCCGATGCTGCGAGTGCCATTCCGCAAAGGAGGGCGGTAATGGCTTGCGGCAGACGGGATTCCCAGACTATGAAACTCCAACTCGCCTTTTCTACTTCATTGCCTGTAAGGATATGCCACACCGCATCGGCAGGGATGTTTACCGAGCCGAACAGCAAATTGGCTCCTGTCAATGCAAGGATGAGGAGGAGCAGTATGATACCGTATTTTGTTCCTTTGTTATTCATTGATACTGTTTTGGGTTGCGTCCACACTGTAGGGAGTGTGTCAAAACTAACCCGGCCTATCCCATCGTCAGCTGTAGGGGCAGCATTATCCACGTTTTGACATAACCCTACGGTGATTTACTCCGCTAATTTAGTGAAATATTTTAATTCATACCCTTCTAAAAGTGTAGGATGGAATATTTTTATCAAATCTTTCAGTAATCGGTCGGGATGGAAAGGGGAATCTTCGTAAAAGTCTACCTTCCCTGTGTTGCATCCATAAATGTTGCGTTCCTTGAATGCGCGGAAACCGGTGTATGGAGCATAGTCCTGCTCCAATTCCTTATAAGTCTTGTCAATGGTCTGATTATATTTGATGAGCCAAAAGTCTGCATTCTGACCTTTGTCAAACACGGTTTCGAAGGCTAGGGGAACAGAACCGCTATGCTCGTCATCGGCAAACACATAATTGGCCCCGGCATCCGCATAGATGCGTGCAGAGGTGCTTTTACCTCCCGGAACATACCAAGCCGAACCGTTTTTCAGTTCGCTGATAACGCTCGGCGCAGATGAAAGGGGAGCAACCAATGCTTTCAGCTCATTATAGTTTTTTTCCACCTCGGCAAACAAGCTGTCCGCTTTTTGTGCCTCACCGAACAGAAGGCCGTAGAAACGCATCCATTCGGCACGTCCCAATGCCGAAGTTTCCATGTAGTCTGCACATTCGATAATGGGGATGTTGAGTTTCTCCACCCGTCCGTATCCGCCACTGTTCTCGAAAGGGGAGAGCATAATGGCATCGGGGTGCAGGTCGATTATCTTTTCTATATCCGGGTTCATTCCATTCCCTACATCGGCGATGCTTCCTGTGCGGCAGCCATCCTGCACTTCTTGCAGTTTGATATACTTCAAATCGCAGACTCCTCCAATACTCTTCAAAGCACCAATCTGGTTGAGCAATCCGCAATGTACGGATGAGTAAACAACGGCCTTGCTCAATGGCGTGCGGACAAGTGTCCCTTCGGGCAAGTCGGCAGGCAGGGACTTTTCTTTGTCAACCAAGACATAGGTATGCAGTATCCGGGTCGTATCCCATGGATTGCGCAGACGGGCGATGGTATAGTCTTCGGTTGCAGACAGATTGAGGTTTTCTGCATAACGCAAAGGGATTGCTTCTTCTGCTTCTATTACAGAAGCAGTCTTGCTTTTTCCGCCGCAGGAGGAAAGAAGGGCAAGCAAGAAGATGAATAGGATTACTTGTTTCATGTTATTTTTTATAATATCCGCCGGTTTTACGGGAACCTTTGTATTCTATTAATTCTTTATCTTTCAGTGATCGTAAATAACGCTCTGTCGTAGCAGCTCCTTTTTGGATATATTCTGCAATTTCATATCCTTTTGCACCGGGTTTCTTTTCCAAGAAGGTGAGGATAAGGCTTTCAAGTTCGTTTATTCCCTCATTTATTCCCTCACCTTCATTTACTCCCTCATCAGCGATTCTGTTTATTACTGAAATAAACTGCATTCCTACCGGCTCATTGATGAATTTTATATTCGGTTCTTCTATTCTACCCCGTGCATTGGACATAGCTACCATTTCGGCGGCAATACTGTCTTGGTTGGGAAAGCATTCCTTGAATTGTACCGTACTGGTTTCTCCACATTTTATAATGAGCTGTAATTCTTTGCTGTTCATTTTTCTAGGTCTGTTTGTGAATCCTGTACAAATGTACGGTAAAAAAGTGAGGGAAGCTTTATGAGATTATTTAATTTATGAGGGAATTGCAGAACTTTGCTTCCTTCCTCCGTGATAGGTGGAAGGAAACAAAGCTAAAATGAATGCATGAATAAAGAGATAATTTATTTCATTCTTTATATTAATTGAAGAACACAGCTGCTTTGGGATTTTGTCCCCCACAGTCGAACTTCTCAATAAATGTACCATCTTTCTTAAAACGGTATATATTTCCATTGCTAGTGCTATAAAAAGTGGTTGCAATGTAAATATCTCCATTATTGGGATTCACTCTCATCATATAAATACTAGTACTCTCTAACTCTGATGGAGCATCTTTTAAGAATGAATTTGTATTCATTGTTCCGGTTTTGATGTTGTATGAACTGAAAGTGTTTACTGTTGTAGTTGTTTCCGGAAAGTTGGAATAGTCTGTTCTTGAATCTACCAAATACAAAATATCATCACCGGCAGCCATATCTGTTGCATAACCCAGTTTGCTTACTTTGTTATTGTTGGCGGGATCGATCAATTGTAGAACATGACTTTCATCACTGTAATCCATTGAAATAAGGAACACTTTATCATCTTCTTCTACTAGTTGATCGGGATTTTGAGTAACAGTTAGTGTTTCTTTTAAACTGAACGAATCTAAATCAATAATAAACACATCGGTTAGATAAATGTATTTGGTATCTACTATTTTGTATGAGTTGGCTACGTAAAGTTTATTATTACAGATGGTTACTCCTTCCAGATTATTTCCCAAGCCTGTTATTTTCTTCTCTACTTCCAATGTGTTGGCATTAATTTTAGCAATTACTCCTCCATAAAATGATGCATAGATATAACCATTTTCGGCAGCCATATAACGGATACCGGCAGCCAAATCCTTGTCATCGGTAAAAGTCATGCGGCTTTGTTCCACACAGGCTGCATTCAGTTTAGCTATATAGTTTGAACCATAGATGCTGACATAAATATTATCCTGATACTTTATCATATCCTGTCCGGTATCTCCTAATCTAGCTGTATTCTGTTTATAGAAAATATCACTAATTATATCTGCATCCTTGTTAGGTGCATAAAACTCGATTCCGGCGTTGTTTTGTCCGGATGTTCCTTCATTTAGGATATAAACTCTAGCCGTTTGGGGAAGAGTAACTTTTGAACCATCGTCATTTAACGAGTTGTCATCATCATCGCTACAAGAGGTCAGCGATATACTTAAAACTAGCATACATAGCATGCTGAATAATAGGCTTCTTACTTTCATAATGTTATTAATTTACTATTTGTTATTTAAAATTTAAATGTTCCGATGATACGCCAAGAACGTCCTGGCATGGGATAATATTTAATCACATCATATTGCTCGTTCGTCAAATTTGCCACTTCTGCCTGTAGCTGGAGTTTATAGTGTTTGAATGAAAACTCGCGTGAAAGGCTTGCCGTATGCTCCATATATCCGTCAATTTTATTTTCCGGTATGTTTTGCGACAGACAATAGCGTTTACTGACTCCTACAATAGAGTAACCCACATTTAACCAAGGTGTTTCTATAATGGCAGATACATTCCCACTATGTTCCGGAGTGTAAGGCAATTGGTCTTTGTAACTTTTGGAGTCCGGTTCTGTCAAGTCAATTGCTTGCTGCCATGTGTAGCTTCCTGACATTATCAGCTTTATATCTTTACTGATGGAAGTGGCAGTCGCTAATGTGATATCCATTCCGGTGGCATGCACTTTGCCATAGTTTGCCATACGCCATGCGTAGGTAGTGGGGAAAGCTACTATTTTATCTGTGACCTCATTATAATAGCCATCGGCGGTAATGGAAAAATAATCAAGGAATGAGAAAAGCGGTCTGCTCCAAGTTATTCCTATGTTATATTCATTCGCTTTCTCTGGGCGTAGATTCCGGTTACCTAATCTATAGTAATACAAATCGTTGAAAGTGGGTGTGCGGAATGTACTTTTATACATTAATCGTAGGTATAATGATTCATCTTTCCACGGTTGGAGGCTGACAGATACGCTGGGAGCGAGGCGGTTGAAATCTTTAGGCTTTTCTCCTTCTTCCACACTTTCGGTAATGAACGTATTGATTAATGTCCCTGTTGCGGTAATAAATCCTTGTTGATAACGGATGTTAAGAGCCGTCTGGGAGGTATATCTTGTAGGGAATGGACAATCCGGTAAATTACTTCTCAGCATATTGACGGATCCATCTTGAGCTAATGCGACGGATAGACTTGTCATGGGATGATATAATACGGTTGCCGAAAGATAATATTCGTCTTGTCGGTGTTTGGCATGGTAGACTCCGTTCGTATATTCGGCTCCCAAATCTTCATACTTATTCCATCCATGATTATACTTGGCTTGTGCTTGCACACTCCATTGGGGTGAGAAATGCTTTTTGTAACGTGCTTGTATAAAGGCATTTTCATCCCATAGTGTTTCATCAGCAATGGGATTATATAGAGTGACGGCTCCCGGAAGTCCTCGTTTGGAATAAAAATAGTAACCTTTGACATCCAGCTCGCTTTCATCTTTAAAGGAATGATATAAGTTGGCTTCTCCTTGCAGACTGTAAATATCTGAATTGTTACGTTTTTCTTTAGTCATATATTTTCCGTTTACCAATATGAAAGGATAATTACCGTCTGCGCGTAGAAACATACCGTCTACCGAAAGACGGGTGCGTTTATTGATCTTTTGCCACCAACGTACAGAGGGGCTTACATAACCAAAAGAACCTCCTTTTATTTGAGTCTGAAATGCATAATTCCTTTCATTTGTGAAATGAGGCTTTTCAATTTCAATATTGAGTACACCTGCTGAAGCATAAAGTCGTGCTGACTGCAACATGTCTTCATTTTGTCCGATTGCAAGTGAAAGCATAGATACATTGTCCAATGAGAAACGTCCAATATCAATTTGCCCTGCTTGGCAGTTGCTGACTGTAACTCCATCATAACTTACTGCTGTATGTGCAGCACCCATATTTCTGATAGATACAGTCTTTAAGCCACCTATGCCTCCATAATCTTTTACGTTGGCACCGGCAAATCTACGTACCGCATCTGCCATGTTTTGTATTCCTAACTGGGATATATCTTGTCGGGATAATGTTTGAACAGGAATAGTAGATGTTACTTTGGCAGGTGTTCGTCTTGCCGTAACCGTAACTTCGTCTATTTTATGCACTTTTCCGGTGATGGAATCTCCTTTCTCCTGTGCCTGTATTTCAAGCGGCAATAGGAGAAAGCTGCAAAGCAGACAAAGCCATAGCTTATAAGCCTGGTTATTTCCTTTCATTTAAAAAAACATATTAATGAATAAATACCGCATTCTTACCGCTGCTCTTTCCTCGAAAGCGACGGTCGATGACTTTACGTTTTGCAGGTCTTCTGACTTACTCCTGTTTACTTGCCTTCCCACCTTATTATATATACAGGCAGTGGCGTGAGTGATAAGTAAACCTATCTTTTCAGGGTAGATGGAGCTTACAGCAGCGGGACTGTTCAGGACTT
>OHPH01000957.1_pt1 | contig 13595 bp, 15 predicted proteins | sample 1577681 | NCBI WGS metagenome assembly OHPH01 (sample SAMEA3879603, study PRJEB24766) | human gut metagenome | biome: human-associated habitat; feature: feces | place: USA | collected 1985/1987 | reverse complement strand
GCATCTCTTCCTTTAAAAGGCCCTCGATGCCGTACTTCATTCCGTAGACCTTATCGGCTCCCAGACTGCAGGCAGCTTTGTATACGCCTGCCAGGCTGGAATTGATAACGGCGGTAGGGCCGCCGCTCTGGCCGATGATGACATTTTTTGACATACGTCCTCCTTATCCAAAAGAACAACAATTCACGTCCTGCAAAGCGCGGCAAGTCCTTCTGTGTCCTCCCAGAGCCCTGCACTGCCCGGGGAAGGAGATTGCGGATGCGCGCCGCAAGTCGTACAAAAAGAATGCAGGATGTGCATCTGATTCAATGAAAACTGTGCAATTCCTGCAACAATACTATTGTAAACTATTTCTCTGTTGTATGCAAGACCTGATTGGTTGCACGGGCAAAAAAATTATGATACAATATTTGGCGTATCCTACAAAAACACAGGGTCGGTCGAAGTGCAGAATGCAAACTCTGCAATTTTTCGGGGATACTGACCGTAATGATAGAGAAAAGAAAACAGGGAAAGGCGGGAAAGAGAATGGGAATCTCACACGAATATCATTCCACCCATGGCCGGAGACGGCGCAGCAAGGCAGGCACCGGCCTGCGGCTGGCGGGGGTCATTGCAGCGATCCTGCTGCTGTCGCTGGCCGTCACGGCCATTCTGGAAAATGGCGAAAAGCAGAGCGAGGCTGTCCAGCAAAGCCCGGCGGCGGGCACAGCGGCCAATATCTTGGCTCCGCTGCCCATGCAGGGAGATACGGGAGCTTCTGCGGCAGACAGCGCCGGCGGTACGGCAGGGGAAGGCAGTGGAGCCGACGATGCGGCGGCTGTCACGCTGGAACAGTTCGGCCCCGCCCGGCAGGCAGCGGGGGCCTATCAGGTCAAGGCGTATGACAGCAGCGTGATCCGTCAGCCCAGCTGTGGGCAGGTGGATCTGAGTTACTTTTCGGATGCGGCCCTGCTGGGCGACAGCCTGACCGTGGGCTTTTCCGATTACAGCATCAACTTGGGCGGGGCGCTCATCTGCGGCTATACCGGTGTGGGCCCCGATGCCATCGTGAACCGCAGCGCGGTCAAGAGCAGCGTGCGCGGCTCAGAGGTGGCAATGGATGTGCTGACAGCGGCCCAGCCGAAAAAGCTCTATATCCTGCTGGGCACCAACACCCTGACCACCTTGGGCGCATCTGACCGTTTTCTGGCCTACTACGGCCAGATGCTGGACGAGCTGCGCCAGACGCTGGGAGAGGACTGCATTATTTATGTGCAGTCCATCCCGCCGGTACGGCCTGCGGCAGCGGAAAAGAAGCCGGGGCTTGCCTCGGACGTGCTGCGCGGCGTGAACGAGCAGCTGGCACAGCTGGCCGCCAGCAAGGGCTGCGTTTATCTGGACCTGTGGGAGGCACTGGCTGACGGCGAGGGCAACCTGAAAGAGATGATCGCCGCACCGGACGGCGTACACCTTTCGGCCGGCAACGGCTACGGTGCATGGGTCACCTACCTGCGCAACCACGCAAAATATTCCGCAAGTAACCCGTGGATCATGGGCAGCGCTTACAGCGCAGAATAAAAAACAAAAAGCAGGTGCACCGCCTTTTCAAAAGCCAACGCTTTTGATAAAGATGCGGTTCACCTGTTTTTTTGTATTATTTTTTATCTGGCGGGTCATCCAGCCCTTCAAACATCACCATGCCCAGACCGACAAAACCGGCGCCCAGCGCAAAACCCACTGTCCCCATCGACACACTGAACAAAACGCCCATGGCAACGCCGAACAGGATGCCCGCGACCTGACTTTTCTTCATTTTACTGCTCCGCCTTTCCGTACCATGCAACGGACAGCCGCCACGAGGCAGCGTATAGCGCCAGCACCGCTGCCAGCACGACCACTCCCACCAGCGCAGAGCTATGGGCGGGTAGGATGCTGTTCAGCAGAATCCCACCGGAGGACACCGTAATGCCCATCAAGGCTCCCAGCATACCAATGCAAAGATAATACACATATTTTGCCTTTTCGTAGCCAAAACGGTAATTCAACGGCAGCAGAACGGCACTGTTCAGCAGCGTTGTCATGCCTACCTGCACCAGCGTGGAAACCACAAGCGCATGGTCCACAGCTGTCCAGTGCAGGCTTGCCACGCCAAGGGCGGCGGCGGCGAAGAGTTCCGCCAGCACCAGCCCGCACAGGCCAATGATGTATTTGCTGCCCACCAGCTGTTCTTTTGTCACCGGAAGCACGCCGCTGTACTCGCTGAATTTGCTGGCCTGATCATAGGCCAGCAGGGTCATGGGCATCATGCCCATCAGAAAGCCCGCATATACAATAAAGAAATTGGCCCCATTCATGATGGTAACCACGCCTGCGCCCATCATGACCACAGCGGCCACAATGACACCTTTGGCATAGTGCCATATCTGATAAGCATCCTTTAACAGCAGACCCTTCATTGCACATCCTCCCCTTTCACCATCAACACAAACAATTCCTCAATGCTTACCGGGGCAAGCTCTGCTCCGGCGGGCATTGCGTCCCGGCGCACAAGCGCCTCTGCCCCGTAGGGGGTGACCCGCTTGCCGTACACCCGTACATCCAGTGCCGCCAGCTGCGCCGCCGTGCCGTGCCACAAGGCATATTCTTCCCGCAAAGCATCTTTTTCTTCGCACAGCAGCAGCCTGCCCTTGTGCAGGAATGCAATGGTATCGCACAGCTTTTCCAGGTCGCTGACAATGTGGGAGGAAATGAGGATGGAGCGTTCTTCATCCCGGGCAAAATCCAGCAGGATATCCACCACTTCATCCCGCACCACCGGGTCCAGCCCGTTGGTAGCTTCGTCCAAAAGCAGCAGCTTCGGGTGGTGCGCCAGTGCCACGGCGATGCACAGCTTCATCTTCATGCCGGTGGAGTAGTCCCTGTACTGCTTTTTGTCTGGCAGACCGAACTTTTGGCACAGCTCCGCATAGGCGGCAGCGTCCCAGTTCTGATAGATGCCCGCCATCACCTTGCCCGCCTGCACCGCGTTCAGGCACTGCGGAATGCCCTCGCTGCCCAACACCACGCCGATCTCCTCCTTGCTGCGGACAGAAGCGGTGCGGCTGTCCCTGCCAAGAATGGTCACGGTGCCGCCGTCCCGCTGCACCATGTCCAGGATCAGCCGGATAGTGGTACTCTTGCCCGCTCCGTTTTCACCGATCAGGCCGCAGATGGTGCCGCCGGGCAGGGTCAGATCCAGCGGCCCAAGGGTAAAGTCCTTATAGTGCTTTGTAAGCCCCTGCAGTTCCAGTGCGTTCATATTCAGCCCTCCCATAGCAGTTCCAGCATCTCCCGCAGTTCTTCCCTGCTCAGCCCGCAGGATGCGGACAGGCGGACGGCTTCGGTAAGATGCGCTTCAATTTTTTTCAGGTTTTCTTCCCGCAGCAGCTCGGTGTTTTTAGGGGCTACAAAAAAGCCCTTTGCCGGTACTGCGTAAAGAAAGCCCTCTTTTTCCAGTTCATCGTAGGCGCGCTTGGTGGTAATGACGCTGATGCGCAGATCCCGTGCCAGCCCCCGGATGGAGGGCATGGCCTCGTCCGGCTGTAAAGCCCCGCTGATGATCTGCTGCTTGATCTGGTTGTAGATCTGGTCATAGATGGGCGCGCCGCTTTTGTTATTGATAAACAGTTCCATCGGCTGCTCCTTTGACACTTTCGTTTTGTCTGTATATGTACAGTATATACAGTAGATACAGATTTGTCAAGAGAATGCGCAAAAAAATACACCCGCCGCCCAAAACGGACAGCGGGTGCAATTTTTATAGGTTTTACAGTGCCTTGATCGCGGTCTTGATGCGCTCGGCGGCAAGCTTGGTCTTTTCCGCATCGCCGAAAGCGGTCAGGCGGAAGTAGCCCTCGCCGCACTCGCCAAAGCCCACGCCGGGGGTGCCCACAACACCGCAGTTTTCCAGCAGCCAGTCGAAGAACTCCCAGCTCTTCATGTTGCCGGGGCAGCGCAGCCAGATGTAGGGGCTGTTCTTGCCGCCGCAGTACCACACGCCGCACTCGTCCAGTGCATCGGCGATCACCTTTGCGTTGCGGCGGTAGTAATCCAGATTGGACTGGATCTCGGCCATGCCGCTTTCGGTAAACACAGCGGCAGCGGCGCGCTGCACCACATAGGGCACGCCGTTGAACTTGGTGGTCTGGCGGCGCAGCCACAGCTTGTTGATGCTCATGCCCTCGCGCTCCAGCTCCTTGGGCACGACGGTGTAGCCGCAGCGGGTGCCGGTAAAGCCTGCGATCTTGGAGAAGGAGCAGATCTCCACAGCACACTCGCGTGCACCCTCGATCTCGAAGATGCTGCGGGCCAGCTCGCCGTCCGAGATAAAGCACTCGTAAGCGGCATCGTACAGGATGATGGCATCATTCTTGCGGGCGTAATCCACCCATGCCTTCAGCTGTGCGCGGGTGTAGGCAGCGCCGGTGGGGTTGTTGGGGCTGCAGATATAGATGATATCTGCCTTCACGTTCTCGTCCGGCATACCAAGGAAGCCGTTCTCCTGCCCCGTGCGGCTGTAAATGATCTTGCGGCCATCGGTGACGTTATCGTCCACATAGGTGGGGTATACAGGGTCCGGTACCAGCACGGTGTTGTCCACATCGAACAGACCCAGCAGGTTTGCAAGGTCGCTCTTTGCGCCGTCCGAGATAAAGATCTCGTCCTCGGCAAGCTGGGTGCCGCGGCCGGCGTAGTAGCCCTGAATGGCCTGCTTGAGGAAGGGGTAGCCCTGCTCCGGGCCGTAGCCGTGGAAGCCCTCTTTGGTGCCCATCTCCTCGGCGGCGTCGCGCATAGCCTGCACCACGCACTTTGCCAGCGGCTGGGTCACATCGCCGATGCCCAGACGGATGATCTCCTTTTCCGGGTGTGCTTCCTGATACGCAGCCACCTTGTGGGCAATGTCCACGAACAGGTAGCTGGCCTTCAGCTCATTGTAATGCTTGTTCATCTTCATGATACTTTCCCTCGCTTCTATATTGTGGAACCCTCTCAGTCATCTCGCATCCGCTCGATGCCAGCTCCCCCGAGGGGGGAGCTTTTCATTTTGAAGGGAAACTTTTCCTCTTGATGCAGAAAAGCTCGCCCTTCGGGAGAGCTGTCGCCGTCAGGCGACTGAGAGGGTTCTTATTTACACTTCGGTCGTGCCCTCGCACACGGTCTCGGCAGCGCCGGTCATCAGCAGCTGCTTGCCGGGCAGCACCCGGATGGTCAGCTCGCCGCCGCGCAGCTGCACATGGACATCCTCCCCGGCGGGGCAGATGCCCAGCTCGGTCAGGGCTGCCACAGTGGCACAGGTGCCGGTGCCGCAGGCCCATGTCTCGCCGCTGCCGCGCTCCCACACACGCATCTTCAGGTGGGTGGCATCCACCACCTGCACAAACTCGGTGTTGATGCGCTCCGGGAAGTTTTCGTGGTGCTCAAAGCCCGGGCCGATCTGCTCCAGCTTCAGGCTGTCCACATCCGGCACAATGGTCACACAATGGGGATTACCCACGCTGATGCAGGTCACCTTCCACACTTTTCCCTCTACGGTGAGCGGCTGATCCACCAGCGGGCCTTCGCCCATATTCACGGCGGGCAGAGCCGCCGCCATGGCGGAGTATCCGCCCATCTCTACCTGCCACAGCCCTTCGCCCATGCGGGAAACGGTCTTTAAGCCGCTGAGGGTGTCGATGGCAAGCTTCGGCTTTGCCATGCCGTGGGTGTACAGCCACTCGGCCACGCAGCGGATGCCGTTGCCGCACATCTTGCCCTCGCTGCCATCCGCATTAAAAATGCGCATCATGGCGTCTGCCCCGGCTGTGACCGGTGCGCAGATGCAGATAATGCCGTCCGCCCCGATGGAAAAGTGCCGCCGGGACAGCCGCTGTGAAAGCGCTGCGATATCCTCCGGCACGCCGGAGGTGCGGCAGTCCAGATAGATATAATCGTTGGCGCAGCCCTGCATTTTGGTGAATGAAAGCTTCATGCTTATCGCTCCTTATAAAAGGGACCGGTCAGTCCCTATAAACTCATTACTTTATAATGATAAAAAAACCGGCACGAGATGTCAAGGGAAAAAGCAGCTTTCAGACAATTTTCTTCAGTTGCTGCAAAACAGGGCTTGACAATACGCACTGCATGGGATATAAAAAAAGAGAGCGCTTTGTACAGCAGGCAAGGCTGTGCCGGATACCGGAGGTTTTTCCGGGGCACGGCGGGCTGTACGCGTATGCAATACAACTGCAAAAAGGAGACCACAGGAATGGATACTTTTGAAAAAATCCGTGCATTGCTGGCTGAGCAGCTGGACGTTGACCCGGCAAAGATCACGCTGGAAAGCGATATCATGAGCGATTTCGAGGCGGACAGTCTGGATATCGTAGATATGGTGATGACGCTGGAGGACGAGTTTGGCATTGAGGTGCCGGACGACGCTATCGAGTCCCTGCGCACCGTAGGCGATGTGGTAAACTTTGTGGACAGCCACGCGCAGAACTGATTCTTTTAGGCAAAAGCCCCGCCTTTGCAGTGCGGCACACGGCCGTGCAGGCAGACGGGGCTTTATTATGGTTCGTGCGGAACGCGCAGCGTTTGGCGCACGGCCTTGGGAGGATAAAACAAAATGGCAAAAGACAACAAGAAGCTCGTGCAGGCGATCACCAGTCAGGAAGAAAACTTTGCACAGTGGTACACCGACATCTGCGTGAAGGCAGAGCTGGTGGAGTATTCCAGTGTGAAGGGCTTTATCATCCTGCGCCCCTATGGTCAGGCCATCTGGGAGCTGATCCAGAAGGACTTGGATGCCCGGTTCAAGGCTACCGGCCATGAGAATGTGGCTATGCCGGTGCTGATCCCGGAGAGCCTGCTGCAGAAGGAAGGCGAGCTCGTCAATGGCTTCGCGCCGGAGGTGGCGTGGGTCACGATGGGCGGCTCCGACAAGCTGGAGGAGCGTCTGGCGGTGCGTCCCACCAGCGAGACCATGTTCTGCGACCACTGGTCCCGCGTGCTGCACAGCTACCGCGAGCTTCCCATGAAGTACAACCAGTGGTGCAGCGTAGTGCGCTGGGAAAAGACCACCCGTCCCTTCCTGCGCAGCCGGGAATTCTGGTGGCAGGAGGGCCACACCATCCACGAGACCGCTGCCGAGGCCGAGGCTGAGACCCAGCAGCAGCTGAACTGCTATGCAGACACCTGCGAGCAGGATCTGGCGATCCCCGTGGTGAAAGGCCGCAAGACCGACAAGGAAAAGTTTGCCGGTGCCGAGGCCACCTACACCATCGAAGCCATGATGAAGGACGGCAAGGCCCTGCAGAGCGGCACCAGCCATTACTTCGGCGATAAGTTCAGCAAGGCTTACGACGTGACCTTTACCGGCCGCGATAATCAGCTGCATCACCCGTTCCAGACCAGCTGGGGCGTTTCCACCCGTCTGGTGGGTGCCATCATCATGACCCACGGCGATGACGATGGCCTGATCCTGCCCCCGGCCATTGCCCCCATTCAGGTGGTGGTGGTGCCCATTGCTGCCCACAAGCCCGGTGTCTCCGAAAAGGCTGCCGAACTGGCCGAAAAGATCAGCAAGTACGCCCGCGTGAAGCTGGACGACAGCGACAACGCCCCCGGCTGGAAGTTCTCCCAGTGGGAGATGAAGGGCGTACCCCTGCGCCTGGAGATCGGCCCCAAGGATCTGGAAAAGAACCAGTGCGTGCTGGTGCGCCGCGACACCCGTGAGAAGGTCTTTGTAAGCTTGGACGAGCTGGAGACCGCCATCCCCGCCCAGCTGGAGGCCCTGCGCAAGGACCTGTACGAGCGTGCCCTCGCCAACCGCGAGAAGCGCACCTGGGCAGCCACCACCATGGAGGAGGTCAAGGAGCTGGCCAAGGCCAACACCGGCTACATCAAGACCATGTGGTGCGGCGACCTGGCCTGCGAGATGAAGATGAAGGAAGAGGCCGGACTTTCCAGCCGCTGCATGCCCTTTGAGCAGGAGCAGCTCAGCGATGTGTGCCCCTGCTGCGGTAAGCCCGCCAAGGCCATGGTCTACTGGGGCGTTGCTTACTAAGCAGCTGCTTTTCTGAGCCTTTGCGCAGGACGATTTAAAATGGCCGCCGCGTGCGCTCTGGCCATCTTCAGCGGAAAGAATATTTTATAGTTCGGGACAGCGGAACGCCTGCGGGCGTTCCGCTGTCCCCTTTTCACAGGAGGGGTCGCAGAGGGAAACAGCCGCCCTATTGCCGATAAACTGCTTATTCTCTGCTATGGTGCTCTCAGCAAAAAAAGAACCGCCACCCTGGCCGGTGACGGTTCTTAGTTTCTAAGACGGTTCATCAAAAGGGCTGACCGCTTGTCGCAGTGCCTTTTCTATTTACAGTATACCCGCTTTTGAGGTTTCTGTCAAGAGCACGCAGCTTCGTTTCTGCGTGCTTTTTTCTTACCGGTCAAAGGTGGTGCTGAGGGTGGTCTGCCAGCTTTCGCCAGGGGCAAGGCAGGCGGCTGCGGCGCGCTGCTCCCAGTCCTGCGGGTCGGTAGCAGCAGCGGGCAAGCTGTGCCACGGTTCAATGCACACAAACCTCACTGGCTTTGCAGGAGCCGACCAGATGAGCGAATAGGGGTAGCCCTCCACCTTGCAGGTGATATTGCGGCCGGTGTCCTTCTCGCAGATGCCGATGGTGCCAGTGCGCAGGCCTGCCATGCAGAAGCTGTCGTTGGCAAACAGATCATCGGTCAGCGGGATGGCCTGCTGGTTCTTCCACTGGTAATAACTCTTGCCGCTCAGCAGGCCGTTGGGGCGGGCATCGAGGATGACCGGGCTTTCCGGCCGGTCAAAACGGAACTCGTAGTCGGTGGTGGTGTGCTTTTCATCGAACGGCACATTGAACGCCGGGTGGAAGCCGATGCCGAAGCGCAGCTCCTCCGTGCCGGGGTTCGTTACCTGCAAAGTATGGTGCACGGTCTTACCCTCCAGCCGGAAGGTGCTGGTGAGCACAAAGTCATAGGGGAAGCGCTCTGCCTTGATGGCATCGTCCGCCCGCAGCTCCAGCTGGATGGTATCCCCTTCTGCCCGCAGCAGGGTGTGCTCCAGATCCCGGGCAAAGCCGTGCTGACCGCCCTTCCATGTTTTGCCCTTGGCAGTAAAGGTGCCGTCCACCAGCTTGCCCGTCCACGGGAACAGGATGGGTGCATGGCGCTTCCAGATGGCGGGGTCGGCCTGCCAGAGCATCTCTTCGCCTGCGGCATTCTTCAGGCTGACGGCCTCTGCACCGTGGGTGTCCACGGTCAGGGTCAGGAATTCGTTGTGAATGGTTGCCTGCATTTTCAGTATCTCCTTTGTCCTTCTTATTTTCCGGGGTCTGCTGTTTCCAGTATACTCCCCCGTGTGCCAAAAATAAAGTCCCTTCCCATGCTTGCACAAATCGTCACTGGGCAAAAGGCTTCCCCCGACCGGGGGAAGCCTTTATTCGGAAGCACGATTTCCATGCTCTGCTTGCTTCAGCAGGGCTGTACCAGCGGCAGGGTAACGACAAAGGTGGTGCCGTTTTCGCTGCTGCTCTCCACGGTCACGCCGCCGCCGTGCAGTACGGCGATCTCCCGCACAAGGGCAAGCCCAAGCCCCACGCCGCCCATCTCCCGGCTGCGGGACTTATCCACCCGGAAAAAGGGCTGGAAAATGCTGTCCCGGCAGTCTGCGGGGATGCCCGGGCCGGTATCTGCAACGTGCAGCACGGCAGTTTGCTTTTCCTGCCGCAGGGTGACGCGCACTGCCCCGCCGGGACGGTTATACTTGATGCCGTTTTCCACCAGATTGAACACCAGCCGGTAGATCAGCGCATCACTGCCCACCATGCCCAGCTCCGCGCAGTCCTGCTGCAAGGAGATATTGTTTTTCTGAGCAAGGGAGGTCAGGTCGGTCAAGATTTCCTCTACCAGCGGTGCAAGGGCGATCTGGTCGGTGCGGGAGACCGATTGCAGATTGCTCATTTCCAGCAAAGTGTGCACAAGGGCGGTCAGGCGGTCCAGCTGCTCCCGCAGGGAGCTGACCAGCCCGGCGGTCTCAGCGTCCATGGCCGGGTGCTCCTCTGCAAACAGTTCCAGCTTTGTCTGCAAAATAGCCAGCGGAGTGCGCAGCTCGTGGGCGGCGTTACCCGCAAACTGCCGCTGCAATTCAAAAGACTGTGCCAGACCATCCAGCATCCGGTTCACCGACCGGCTCAGCTGCCCGAATTCCTGCACGGTATCTTCGTCCAGACGGACGGTGGCGATGCTGTCCTGATCGACCCGCTGCGCCTGCTGCGCAAGCTGCTGCAAAGGCTTCAGCGCTCTGCCGCTGACAAAATAAGCGATGGCTGCGCTGAGGATGGTGACCACGGCAGTGATACACCAGCCCTTGCGGCCAAAAACCACCTTTGCATCGTAGACTTCCTGTGAAAAATGCGCCAGCAGGCTGGACATTTCCTCCTGCGGGATCTCGATGGTCAACGAATCCGCACTGCCGGGCTGATACTGCATCATAAAGCCGTTGAGGGCATCCATGCCGGTAACGCCGGTGCGATACAAAAGCAGATTCATGCACACGCAGGCGCAGGCGATGAGCAGCGCCGTCAGCAGGGTGATGCGCCATTGCAGGGATAAACGCTTCATTGTGCCTCGCCTCCGATCTCGTAGCCTTCCCCGATGCGGTTGCGGATGGGGTCGTAGCCCAGCGCCGCCCGCAGCTTTTTGCGCAGGGCAGAGATATGTACCCGGATGGAGTTGCTGAAGCTGTCCACGCTGCCGTCCCAGACGTGCTCAATCAGCTCTTCCTGACTGACCGGGCGTCCCTGATGCAGCAGCAAATATTCCAGTACGCCGCTCTCCTTCCGCGTCAGCGCAAGGGTCTGGCTATCCACCGTGGCAACGCGGCTGCGGGTGTTGAAGCTCAGCCGCCCGCAGCACAGGCAGACATCCTGCTGGATGAACTTGCGCCGGGTCAGGCTGCGCACCCGGGCCTCCAGCTCTGCAAGATGGAAGGGCTTGGAAAGATAATCGTTTGCCCCGGCATCCAGCCCCTCCACCTTATCCGCGATCTCGCTGCGCGCCGATAAGATCAGCACACAGGTCTCAAGGTCGTGCTGCCGTAAGCTGCGCAGCACCTGCATCCCGTCCACCTTGGGCAGGTTGAGGTCCAGCAGTACAAGGTCGTACCGCTCTGCCGCCAGTGCTTCCAGCGCGGCTTCGCCATCTGCACAGGCATCCACCTCGTACCCGGACAGCCGCAGCTTCCGGGCAATGTCCTCCCGCAGGGAGTGCTCGTCCTCTACCACCAAAAGACGCATCTTGTGTTCCACCCTTCCCATAAAAATTGCGTTTTTTTCATTATAACAGATTATAGCAGACGGTGTTAAGATTCGTGTTAAGATTTTCTTAGCAGAAATTTTATCCCGCATGGTGTATACTGGTGCCATCAAACAACAGGAGGCTATGATGTTCATGACAAAAAAACAGGCGCAGCTGCTTTTGCTTGCCGCCGGGGTGCTGATGCTGCTGTTCGGCGTGTGGCGGGGCGAGGCAGACACCGTATTTTCAAAGGCCATCCGGCTGTGTATGGAGTGTGTAGGCATTGGATAAGAAAAAATTAAATCCCCTTGCTCGCTTCCGGGGCTTTATACAGGCCGGGGCGACCCTTTTAACCAACCTCCACCTGCCCAACTTTGCCAAAGGGACACTGTATCAGGGCAGTGGCAAATACGTCTGCGTACCGGGGCTGAACTGCTATTCCTGCCCGGGCGCTGCCGGTGCCTGCCCGGTGGGAGCGTTTCAAGCGGTGATAGGCTCCTCCAAATTCCGCTTTTCCTACTACATCACCGGCATCCTGATTCTCTTCGGGGTGCTGCTGGGGCGGTTCATCTGCGGTTTCCTCTGCCCGTTCGGGTGGTTTCAAGAGCTTTTGCACAAGATTCCCTCCCCCAAGCTTTCCACCAAGAAGCTGAAGCCGCTGCGCTATTTAAAGTATGCTGTGCTCCTGGTCATGGTGGTGCTGCTGCCATTGCTGGCGGTCAACGAGCTGGGCATGGGCGACCCGTTCTTCTGCAAGTATCTCTGCCCGCAGGGCGTGCTGGAAGGTGCCATTCCCCTCTCCCTGACAAATGCGGGTATCCGCGCCGCGCTGGGCAAGCTGTTTACATGGAAGGCCTGCATTCTGTTGGCAGTCATTGTGGGCAGCGTGGTGTTCTACCGCCCCTTCTGCAAGTGGCTGTGCCCGCTGGGCGCGTTCTATGCACTGCTGAATAAAGTCTCGCTGTTCCAGATGCGTGTAGACACCCACAAATGCGTCTCCTGCGGCGCCTGTGCAAAGGCTTGCAAGATGGACGTAGACATTACCAAGACCCCCAACCACGCCGAATGTATCCGCTGCGGGATGTGCATGAAAGCCTGCCCTACGGACGCCATCCAGTATAAATTCGGGCTGGGAGACAAATCAAACACTGAAACGACAAAGGAGTAAAACCATGAAGCTTAACCGTGTAACCGCACTTTTTCTTGGCCTTGTGCTGGCCTTCAGCCTTGCCGCCTGCGGGCAGGGCGCATCCTCTGCCTCTACTGCATCTTCTTCCGCTTCCTCTGCGGCAGCGGAAGGCAAGACCGAGGAGCAGCTGCTGGCCGATGAAAACGAGATCCTTTCCGCAAACGATGCCCTGTGGGAGAAGGTGTTCTCCTCCATGGACAAAAACGTGACTGAGACCACCCTCAGCACGAACTACGGCGATTTTCTGCTGAGTGCCGTGGAAAAGGCAAAAGATCAGTTCTCGGATGAGGAGTACAAGACCCTGACCGCCGATGCAGAAAAGATCCGTGCCATTGAGGAACAAATTGCTGCTCTTGCCCCTGCGGACGCGGCTGCTTCCAGTGCCGCCGCACAGGGCACTGCTTTCCCCCAGTTTGAGGGCAGCGATTTAGAGGGCAACCCGGTGGACAACAGCCTGTTTGCGGGCAACGCCTTTACGGTGGTGAACTTCTGGTTCAACGGCTGCAAGCCCTGTGTAGAGGAGCTGGACGACCTGAACGCCCTGAATGAAAAGGTCAAGGCACAGGGCGGCGAGGTGGTCGGCATCAACACCGAGACGCTGGATGGCAGCCAGCAGGGCATCGAAGCCGCCAAAAAGCTGCTGGCTGCAAAGGGCGCAAGCTACCGCAACATCTACTTTGCCTCCGGCAGCGAGGCCGGCAAGTTTGCACTGAACATCATGGCCTTCCCCACCACCTACGTCTTTGACCGGGACGGCAATGTTGTAGGCCAGCCCCTGCTGGGCGGCATCGACAAGGAAGAAAACCTTGCCGCCCTGCAAAAAAATATTGACGCTGCCCTTGCCAAGGACAACGCCAAATAAGCTATTCTCCCCTGCCGCCTACGGGCGGCTTTTTTTGTTTGCTGCGGGCATTGCCATGCACGCCCGGGCACCGGACGGAATACGCTGGGGCAGAAGCATACTTTTACCAGCAAAGGAGCGTATCTCCATGAAAAACACCGGAACTCTCCGCATCCAGACCTTTGCGGCACGCCAGTCTGCCCCCGTGGAGGGGGTGACCGTTGCGGTGCAGGGGGACGGCTTTACCCT
>OHPH01000954.1_pt1 | contig 13637 bp, 8 predicted proteins | sample 1577681 | NCBI WGS metagenome assembly OHPH01 (sample SAMEA3879603, study PRJEB24766) | human gut metagenome | biome: human-associated habitat; feature: feces | place: USA | collected 1985/1987 | reverse complement strand
AGAAAGTAAGAAGACAGTGGCGGTAGCTGTGAAGAATGCCGAGAAACTGTTGAGTATGGTTACTCAGTTGTTGGACTTACAGAAAACGGAACTGCATGCCGAATGTCTGAAAGTCTCTCCTTACGATATCAAAGCTTATCTGGAAGAAAAGATAGCGGAGTTCCACATGGCCGTCCTGCAAAAGGGAGTGGAAATTCAGTTGAAGGCAGAGGCGGACATGCCGCAGGTGTGGATGGACCGGGATAAGATGGATCATATTGTGGACAATCTCCTTTCGAATGCCTTGAAATATACGGAGAAAGGGATTATCTATATTACAGTAAGAACAACGAAGAAGAAATGGTCGATTGAAGTAAAAGATACAGGTATCGGCATTCCAAAAGAAGAACAAAGAAATATCTTTCATGAGTATTATCGGGCACAGAATGCCATGAACTTTCAGGAAACAGGTTCAGGTATCGGGCTGATGATTACACGGAGGATTGTGAAGCAGCATCACGGTGATATTTCGTTTAGCAGTACGGAAGGTAAAGGGACGATATTTACCGTTACATTCCCGTTGAAGATAAAGTCGGGGATAGTTGTTGAGCGAAAAGAAAATACGCAGGAAATACCCGCTGTTGATACCTTCCCGGAGCAGGAAGATGCCGGTAAGAATGTGTTGCTTCTGGCTGAGGATGATAAAGATATGAGGGAGTATCTGATGAACAGTTTGTCATCAGAATATAAAGTAATCGGAGTGCCCGATGGCGGGAAGGCTTTGGAGATGGCAAGGGAGATCAATCCGGATATCATTATTTCGGATATTGTCATGCCCGTGTTAGAAGGTGATGAATTGTGCCGTATACTGAAGTCTTCTGTCGATACGAGTCATATTCCTGTGATACTATTGACGGCTCTGAGTGAAAGGGAGAATATCATATTCGGACTCGAAGCCGGGGCGAATGATTATATAATTAAACCTTTCGACCTCTCTGTCCTGAAAGTCCGGATACGGAATATCCTCCAGAACAGGCAGCATCTTCGCGATACGGTGCTGTCCATGGATACTCCACCGGAAGATACGGACTATACCAGCCAGCTGGACAAGGAGTTTATGGATAAAGTGATGGAAGTGATTGATGAAGAACTTTCTAATTCAGAATTCTCTATCAACGACTTTTGCCGTATGCTGGGCATGAGCCGTACTTCCGTTTATAATAAGATCAAGACCTTGACCGGGCAGGGACCTAATGATTTTATCCGTATTGTCCGTCTGAATAAGGCGAAAGAACTTCTGGCTTCCCGAAGATTTTCGATTGGTGAAGTATCTTCCATGGTTGGATTTTCTGATTCAAAATACTTCAGTACTTGCTTTAAAAAGCAGTTTGGTACGAGTCCCAGCAAGATTTAAAGTATTAAAGATAGCTTTTTAACCACCACGGACAGGTATCAAACCTTTTTTGTTAGATAATCAACTCCCGTTTTCCTGATAGTGCGTAATATTGTGGACAGTAAACAATATTAAAAACGCAATAAAGAATGGAAACTTATTTAGGTCTTGATTTGGGTGGAACCAAGCTACTGATTGGTGAGGTGGACAGCCATGGTAATATTTTAAGGTATAAGAAATATGACTCCGGTTACTTTAATCAGCAGGCTGCGCTGGAAATCATCAAGTCGTCGCTCGATGATTATATCCGTACCGTGGGCTGGTATGACCAGAAACCGGTAGCGATGGGTGTTGGCCTGATAGGGCGTGTAGATCCCAACGAAGGTGTCTGGCTGCAGATTGACCCGAGCAGGACACAGCGGATTGAGTTGGCAAAGGAACTGTCGGATATATATGGCATGCCTTGCCATATAGACAATGATGTGAAGAGCGCTACAAGAGCCGAACGCGTCTGGGGATTCGGACAAATTTCCAAAAACTTCATATACGTAAATGTAGGTACAGGCATTGCCGTGGGTACGGTGATAAATGGGAGACAAATCCGTGGCAGCCATTTCAATGCCGGCGAAGTGGGACACGTGCGTGTAGGTGTGAACATAGGCATTAAATGCGGTTGTGGACGGATGGACTGTGTGGAGGCGATTGCTGCCGGCATAGGTTTTGACAATTGTGCCCGTCTGCTCCGCAACCAGTATGAGACCGGCCTGCATATTCCGGCTGAAAAAGGGGAACGGGTGATTGTGAGTGAGGTGTTTGCACTTAGTCAGAAAGGTGACCCTCTCTGTACGGTGCTGGTGGAGAATGCAGCTGAGGCGCTTGCCAATCTTATCATGAATCTGGTACGTGTGATTGACCCGGACACGGTGGAGGCATTGTGGCCGACGGGTATATGCACGAGAAGATTCTGGAGAAACTTCATCCTACGACCATGCGTTTTGTCAGCAACGGGGTTGTCATTACGAAACTGAATCCCGGATTTATCGGGCTTCTGGGAGCCGGTGCGGTGGCGATGAATATGTGATTAGGAATTAATGATTAAGAATATGAAAATAACAATAACAAAGAATGAAAAGGAGTTTGACTGCACGGCTGCATGGCGCATCATCGGGCAGATGTTGAATGAACCGGAGAGTGTGATAGGACTTTCGACGGGACGTACTACCGGCAATCTTCATCGGTTGGTGGGAGAAATCTATACTAAATATCCGTTTAAGGTGGATACCGTTACTTTCTTCGGATTGGATGAGGTAACGAATGTGCCGCGCGAATATGCCGGAGCATGCTACACGATGCTGAAAACGGAGTTGATGGATACATTGGGCATCAAGGAAGAGAATTTTTTGATGCTGCCTACCATTTCTGGTGATTTTGAACAGTCATGCAGGGATTTCCAGCAGGAAATTGCGAACCGTGGCGGTATTGATTTGCTGATTTTAGGGTTGGGTGAGAACGGACACCTGGGATTCAACCAGCCGGAATCTCCCTTTGGCGGTGAAGCATGGGTGACCCGGATGAATGTGGAACTGGAAGAACGCATCCGTAGAGAAACGGGTACTCCTCCCGATAAAGAGTTGGGAGGGGCTACTTTGGGAATAAAGAACATTATGCAGGCACGCCGGATTGTACTGGTTGCCAAAGGGACTAATAAAGCGGATATTGTCAAGCGGATGCTTGAAGGGCCTGTGACAACAGATGTTCCTGCTTCCATCCTTCAGCTTCATCCCAACTGTGAATTTCTGCTGGATGAGGCGGCGGCAAGCATGCTTAACTGCTAAGTCGCCTTGCAGGCGGCTGATAACTAATTATTTGAATTAATAATCAAAATACTATGACACAACAAGAAAAACAAATAAACTATATGGGGCCATTCATCACGATGGTGTTCTTGTTCTTTATTGTAGGTTTCCTTACGACTGCCAATACTCAGTTTCAGGGTCCTCTGAAAGAAACTTTTCTTTCGGAAGTGGGCGGGTTGAAAAATACTTTTGCTACTTTGATTACTTTCTCCTGGTTCCTTGCTTATCCGGTTTGTGGAGGGGTAGGCTCGTCGTGGATTAGCAAATACGGATATAAAGGAACATTGATGCGTGGATTGCTGGTGATGATTGTGGGGCTTGGTTTGTTCTTTGCCTCTTCCTATTTCACAGTACACTTTCCTGAAGCGAATTGGCATGCAGGAAATAATGTTATCCCTGGAGGGTTCTTGATTTTCTTACTGGGTTCTTTCGTGGTAGGGGCTTCGGCTACCATTCTGCAAGTGGTTATAAATCCTTATCTGACGGCTTGCCATGTCAAGGGTACCCAGTCCATTCAGCGTTTGGCTATAGGCGGTTCCGCCAATTCTGTGGGAACTACGCTTGCTCCTTATTTCGTGACCGGTGTCGTGTTCGGTGGTCTGTCTATGGAGGACATTCAGATTGACCAGCTGATGGTTCCGTTCCTGGCATTGATGGCTGTTATTTCTTTGATTGTATTGTTGTTGATGAAATTGTCTTTGCCCGATATCCAAGGAACCAGGGTAGAGAAGGGAGAAAAGCTGGAAAAAAGTGTATGGTCCTTCCGTCATCTGACATTGGGCGTGGTGGCTATCTTCTTTTATGTAGGAGTGGAAGTCTGTATCGGGGCCAATATCAATCTGTACGCCATCGAGATGGATTATGCTTCTCCGGCACTGATGGCTACGCTCTATTGGGGTGGTATGCTTGTGGGCCGCCTGGTGGGGAGTAGCCTGAGCAGGATTTCTCCCCGCGTGCAGTTGACGGTTACTACGGTATCGGCAGGACTACTCGCCCTACTGGCCATTCTTCTGAATAATCCGTGGCTGCTCACGGCAGTAGGTCTGTTCCATTCCATCATGTGGGGAGCTATCTTTACTTTGTCCGTTGCCCATTTGGGAAAATACACTTCGGTGGCTTCGGGTGTGTTCATGATTGGAGTGGTAGGCGGTGCCATATTGCCCTTGTTGCAAGGAGTGCTTGCCGATGTTCTTGGAGGCTGGAGATGGTCATGGCTCATCGTTCTTTTTGGAGAAGCGTTTATGCTGTATTATGCATTGATAGGTTCACGGGTCCGTCAGACCTGCGATAATTTGTAATTAAAGATAGTACTTATGAAAAAAATTAGAATGATGATGGCTGCCGCTTTGGGCGTATTGGTTTCATGCGGTAGCGTTAAGTCGGGAGAAGAGGTCGTTGCGGCTTCCCGCGATTCAAAGGTTGTGGTTGCTTATGTCACTTCGTGGAGTGAGGTGATGCCCGACCCGCAGTACATGACGCATATCAACTATGCGTTCGGTCATGTAAACGAGAGCTTTAACGGTGTCAAGATTGATAATGAGGAACGTTTGAGACAGATTGTTGATTTGAGGAAACAGAAGCCGGAGCTGAAAGTGCTGCTTTCCATCGGCGGCTGGGGAAGCGGACGTTTCAGTGAGATGGCTGCCAATGATGAATATCGCCGTGCTTTTGCCGCGGACTGTGACCGTGTGGTGAAGGAGTTCGCTTTGGATGGCATTGACATCGATTGGGAATATCCCACCAGCTCTATGGCAAATATATCCTCGTCACCGGACGATACGGAGAATTTTACACTTCTGATGCAGGATATCAGAGCTGCCATCGGCAATGAAAAGGAACTGACACTTGCCACCGTAGCTTCTGCCCGTTACATTGACTTCAAGGCTATCTTGCCTTCCGTCGATTTTGTGAATATCATGGCTTATGACATGGCTTCTGCTCCCAAGCACCATTCGGCGCTTTATCCGTCAGGACATAGCGGTGACATTACTTCGGACGGTGCCGTTACTGCACACTTGAAAGCGGGCGTACCGCCTTCCAAGCTGGTGATGGGTATGCCCTTCTATGGTCGTGGAGGTGACGGTTATCCCAGCTTCCAAGACTATAATAAGGTAGGGAATACGGATACCCAATATACTGAAAAGTGGGATGAGGTGGCTCAAGTGCCTTATCTGGCCGATAAGAATGATACGTTGGTATTTGGTTTTGAGAATCCCCGTTCACTTGCCATCAAGTGTCAGTATATTCTGGATAAAGATTTGCTGGGAGGCATGTATTGGGATTATAGCGGAGACAATGAGCAGGGTGATTTGCGCCGTACGGTAGCAGAAAACCTATTGGGCAAGCCGCACAAGGCGAAGGTACTGGTGTTGACGGAACGTGGTGGACAGCACGGAGGATTTACAGATGCCGGCTTGAAGTGGTTGGCGGCCGAAGGTGTAAAGGGGAATTTCAGTATTACCGAGATAAACAATGCCAGGAACATAACGGAGGCTTACTTGTCGCAGTTCAGCTTGGTTATTCAATTGGATTTCCCGCCTTATACTTGGCCGAAGGAAGCGGAAGATGCATTCGTCAAGTATATAGAAGAAGGCCGTGGCGGCTGGATCGGTTTCCATCATGCTACTTTGCTGGGCGAGTTTGACGGTTATCCCATGTGGCAATGGTTCTCTGATTTCATGGGTGGTGTACGTTTCAAGAACTACATAGCTCCGCTGGCCGACGGTACGCTGATTGTGGAAGATAAACAGCATCCGGTAATGAAGGATGTTCCGGCCTCTTTCGTGGTGCCCGATGACGAGTGGTATACTTATGACAAGAGTCCGCGCCCTAATGTACATGTATTAGCCAATGTAGACGAATCGAGCTACACGCCTGCATCGGACATCAAGATGGGCGATCATCCGGTGGTTTGGGTCAATGAAAGCAAAAAGGCACGCAATGTTTATTTCCAGATAGGGCATAGTAGTAAGTTGTACGAAACGGAAGGGTTTACGACCATGTTCAGAAATGCCATTAACTGGACTTTAGAAAGGTAATACTTTTTATAATCAATGGATTTGGAAGAAAACGGGTACGTTACAGAAACGTATCCGTTTTTTTATGGGTTTAAACTTTATCACTTTAAGTTTAAAATAAAACGTTTTTTATGGATGTGTTAGTAAATGAACTCCTTATGAGAAATATTCAACTTCCATTTCTTGTTTAGTACGTAATTTCGCTTATCGAAGTATTGGAATTTGTATCAATACAATATGAATAACTTCCTATTTTATAAACTAATACTATTATCATGAAAAGAAAAAGAGTCCTTTTGCTGCTTTGCATTCTCAGTTGCACTTTGCAGCTCTTCGCACAACAAATTAATGTGCAGGGTGTCGTTTATGACCCTTCCGGAGAAACGGTTCCGGGTGCTAATGTCAGTATGAAAAGTAATCCGGCTGTGGGTACTGTGACGGATATTGATGGGAATTTCAGTCTGAAAGCTTCTGTGGGTGATGTGTTGGTCTTCACCTTTATCGGTTATGAGCCTATTGAGTATAAACTGACTGCTGCAGATACAAATCTGAAAGTCCGTTTTACTGATTCTTCTGAGTTGCTGGACGAGGTAGTTGTAGTAGGCTATGGTGTACAAAAGAAGAGTGTACTTTCGTCTGCTGTGAGCCGTGTTACCAGTGAAGAGTTGGATAAAGGTAATCCTACAAATATTCAGAATGCCTTGAAAGGTAAAGTTTCCGGTGTACAGATTATCTCTAATTCAGGTCAGCCCGGTGCGGAATCAAAGATTCGTATTCGGGGTACCGGTACGGTCAACAACTCCGATCCGCTTTATATAGTAGACGGCATGCCGTCTGAAAGTGGTATCAGTCATTTGAATCCTTCTGATATTGAGTCTATTGAAGTGTTGAAAGACGCAGCTTCCGCCGCTATTTACGGAGCCCGTGGTGCTAACGGTGTTGTACTGATTACTACGAAGAAGGGTACTAAAGGGAAGGCTACTTTGAACTATGAATTTACGTACGGTATTCAGAATCCTTCCAAGAAGGTGGATTTGCTGGGTAGTGCGGATTATCAGATGTTGATGAATGAAATGGCTGCCAACGCAGGTAAGGACCCTTATTTCCCGACTGTTTCCAGCGTCAATACCGACTGGCAAAAGGAACTGCAGAACAAGAATGCTCCTATTATGAACCACAAGGTTTCGTTGAGTGGAGGTACGGACAACTCTACCTATTATGCTTCTTTCGGTTATGTAAAGCAAGAAGGTATTTATGCCAAAGGACATGCTGATTATGAACGCTACAATGTACGCTTGAATTACAATAATGTATTACTGGACACGAAATCACGAAATTGGTTGAATAAGATTAGTTTTGGTGCAATTGCAAGCTATTCCAAGTCAATCCAGACAGGTAATACTATTGGCAACAGTGAAGCTGCAGGCTTGATTACTTCCATGAATATGTTGCCTCCTACCGAGCCGGTTTATCAGACCGACCCTGCTATACTGGAGCAATATGCCGTAACTTATCCAAATCATGTCATTGCTCCCAACGGCCTGGCATACAATATCATCGAGATGCGTGAAATAACCAATCCGCTGGCAGCCATGCAGGTCAGTCATAACCAGAGGACTATGCCTCAGAATTTCGGTGCGAACTTTAACCTTGATGTGGACTTGTTACCGGGTTTGAAGTTCAAGACTACCTATGGTGCGGAATGGGTGTTCAATTCCATTAAGAATGTGACTCCAGTCTACGAGCTGAATGCTACCAGTAAGAATGCCACTTCCAAGGTAGAGGATAAGAAAAGGGAGTCTTCCTATTGGCAGTGGGAAAATGTACTGTCGTATACAAAGTCTTTCGGCCGTCATAATATAGGTGCACTGTTCGGTACGAGTATGTCTTCCTACCATTACTCCAATTTGGAAGCGGAAGATTATAATCTGCTGGTGGTGGATATAGACAAGGGATATATAGACACGGCCACAGCACCCGAAGAGCAGTCCAAAGTATGGGGTGGGGCGGAAGACCACCGCATTGCATCCGTATTCGGACGTATCAATTATAATTATGATGAAAAGTATTTGTTCGAAGCGGTAGTAAGACGGGACGGTTCGTCAAACTTCAGTCGTGACCACCAGTATGCTACATTCCCTTCGGTTTCTTTGGGTTGGGTGTTGACCCGTGAGAAGTTCATGGAGAACAGACCTTCCTGGTTGGATTTTGCCAAGATACGTCTGAGCTGGGGACAGAACGGTAACGAACGCATCGGCTCCTTTGCCTATACAAGTATGATGAGTCAGGGTAAGAATGCAGTCATAAATGGAAAGGTATATACGGGCATGCTGCCCAGTGGCTATGCCAATGCTGATTTGAAATGGGAGACCTCCGAACAGACCGACTTGGGTATTGACTTGCGTTTCTTCAACAGTGCATTGACATTCTCTGCCGACTATTTCGTGAAGAAGACGAAGGACATGCTGCTTTCCATGCCGATTCCTCTTTATACCAGTTATGGCAGTATGACGGTCAATTCGGGTACAGTGAAGAACGAAGGTATCGAGTTCGAAGCGTCCTATCGCTTTAAGGTGGGTGAAGTGAATCTGGGTATCAATGGAAATGCTTCTTATGTGAAGAATACCGTAACAGACCAAGGCCCCGACCGCGTCGGTCTCAATAATATCGGTGGTGGTATGGGCGGTCAGGTCAGTTGGAGGGAGAACGGGCGTCCGTACGGCTTCTTCTACGGTTACTTGCATGATGGCATTTTCCAGAATCAGCAGGAGATAGACAACTATACCTACGTAGATTCTAACGGAAAGACTCATTTGATACAACCGAATGCCAAGCCCGGAGATATCCGTTTTAAAGATTTGGATGGTAAAAATGGTCTTAATGGCGATGACCGTACTATGATAGGTAAGCCGAATCCCGACTGGACGTATGGATTTACGCTCTCTGCCGATTGGAAGGGGCTGGATTTCAGTGCATTCTTTCAAGGAAGTATCGGAAACGACATTTATAAACTGTACAGACGTTCCAATGTGACTTTTGGTAACTACGACAAATCTTGGCTGAACCGTTGGCATGGTGAAGGCACTTCCAATTGGGTGCCACGTGTGATAGATGGTGACAACAATAACTATCAGGTTTCAAACTTTTTTGTGGAAGATGGTTCGTATATGCGTTTGAAAGTGTTGCAGATTGGCTATAGTCTGCCTGGACAGATGTTGCAGCGTGTCGGCGTCAAGGGGCTGCGTTTCTTTGTGCAGGGCGAAAATCTGTTTACAATTACCAACTACAGCGGTTATGATCCTGAAGTGGGAACACGTGATGGATTTGACGGGGGAACATATCCGCAAGCACGTACTTATACTATCGGTGCGAATATTACATTTTGATTAACCTAAAAATTAGATACAATGAATAAGATATTAAAGGTATTGGCTTTGGGTGCGATGGCTTTGTCGACCACAGCTTGTTCAGATTTTCTGGAAGTGAATCCGAGAACTCAGGTGTCGGAAACCGAATTCTATAAGACGGAAGACGATATGATGAAGGGCTTGTATGCCGTGATGAATGAAATGCAGACCCGTATGCCGGAGGTTTGGTCTTACTCTTCTTTGCTGGGTGATGAGTCCGAAACCGGCGGTGGTATCGGTGAGGGGTCTTACAAGACGAAATGGGATACTTTTACCTATGACGCGACTTCTTGTTTCGGTGCATGGGGATATGGTTCTTGGTGGAATGAGTGGGATTTTGGCTTGTTCAATGGAGTCATTGCTGCCAATCTGTTGATTGACAAATTGGCCGGGTGCAACCTCAATGCAGACTTTGTCAATTCCATTTCTGCCGAAGCGCGCTTTTACCGTGCCATTTTCTATTACCATCTGTTTATGGGGTATGAGCAATTCCCGCTTATCAAACATTATCTGGCAGCCAGTGAAATGTATAGCGTTGCCAAAGGAACCCGTGAAGAAATTTATGAGTTTATGATGGGTGATTTGGATGACGAAGTGACTAAGTATCTGCCCCAGCGCAGTGTTACACAGCAGGGACGCGTTTGCCGGGATGCTGCCAAGCTGCTTCGTGCCAAAATTATTTTGTTCCATCGTGATGAGACTAAATATCAGGTGGCATTGAATGACATGAAAGAAATAATCACCAGTGGAAGATACCAGTTGAACCCTGATTATCAAAGCTTATGGGTGAAAGACGGAGAATGGTGTGCGGAATCTATCTTTGAGGTATGTTATGCCGGCAATAACTCCGGTGAAGGGTTTGGTCTTGCACGTTCTTTGGGTGGTCGTAACATTGTTGACCCGAGAAGTGCCGAGCAGGGCGGCTTGGGCGAAGGTTATGGGCAGAATACCATGCCGAGTTCCGTTTACAACATGTTTAAGGAAGGCGATACGCGCCGAGAAGGAACAGTCATTGTCTATGCGGACGAGGCTAAGAAAGTGGCAGAAATGGTGGCCAAAGGTGAACTGCCGGCAGGAAGTGCTTTCCAAGTCAGTGACCAGCAGGAAAATTACGAAGGCCTGGGGCACTATAAGATTCATCCGAGAAAGGAGACGACGTCTACGGTGAATCCTACGGATAACTATTATAACTCTTGGCGTATTTACCGTTATGCTGATGTTTTGCTGCTGGCTGTGGAGCTTGATGTACGCATCAACGGAACTGCCAGTGCCGATGCGCAAGGCTGGTTCGACCAGGTCAGAGACCGCGCTTTCAAAGACAAAGAGCATCGTATCAACTTGGCCGGAAAGAGCAAGCAGGAGCTGTTGGATATTCTTTTTGAAGAGCGTGGGTATGAGTTTATGGATGAAATGCAGCGTTGGTTTGATATTCTGCGTTTCGATAAAGGAACAGAGATTTTAGGTAACAAAGGTTGGACGGAGAAGTTCAGATACTTCCCAATTGACCAGTCGGAAATGGATAGGGCTAAAGGTGGCTTGACACAGAACCCTGGCTGGTTATAAGTTTTGATTGTTTTTTTCTGAAGAGTCCCCGGTATTTCCTTGTGAATAATACCGGGGATTTTTTGTTCCTTCACAAAGTTTGTTTTGGCAAAATATCTGTCATGCTATCACGCAAATGGGTGTATTGTTTTGATTATAAATCAATTAAATCGTGATAGATACCCGTGACAGATAAAAAACGTTACAACCATCTATCACGCTTTCCAATCTTTCTAAAAGATGATGCCTCCTATTTATTGGGTAAATCGTAAAAGTGGCTATTATCTTAGTTCTCAGCATGAAACTTTTAGTTTTGAGGCTAAATACTAGAAGTTTTAATTGGGAAAATAATTGGTTTCATTAAGGGAAACCTTTAGTTTCCTTTCGTAAAACTAAAAGTTTCAGCAAGTGAAACTTTTGGTTTCAACGATATGAAACTGTCATTTCGGCCCGTTGGGAACTGGCAAGGGTATCTATATAAAACGACCGAAACAGATACTTTTCCTTCGAAAAGTATCTGTTTCGGCATAAAAACGTAGTGTTAACATAGGAAATAGGGGAATTATCCCCTATTTATTCTCTTGATTGCTGTTATGGAAACCGTTTTATTTGAGGAACGGGTTGCCGCTTTTGTCTTTGCTCACTACCCAGCGGAAAGCATTAACCAATAGCAGGTTCTGTGTACCGTCGATAAACTCTTCGTCACCATGCCCCATATTCAGGTAAATCATTCTGTAATTCTTGTTGGACCATACGATGGGGAAGTCACCAAAATTCACTACATCCTTGATACCCAGTGGATAGTTCTTGGGAGATAGGGACAAGAGCACTTCTACGTCCTTGTTCTGGCGAGGGCTGGGAGTCCATTGGTACCATTCGCTGGCGGGAGCCACGAATGATGCAGGCAGATTCTTGGTAACGGGATGTTCTTCGTTGTCGACTTCGACCAATACCGGCTGGGGAGGCCAGTTGTTGCAATAGAACACCCCACCACCAAGAAACTTAACGAACCAGGGCCAATGCGTGTTTTTGTCGTTGTAGGCTGCTGCGTGGAAACCTACCCAACCGCCTCCGTTTTCCATGTATTGCTCAAAAGCATCGCGTTCGGCCTTGGTGTTGGGGGATGTGTTAAGCATGATAATGACATTGTATTCTTTCAGTTTCTCGTATGGGTATTTTGAAAAATCGGTAGTAATATCCAGAACAAAGCCGTCACCGTAATTGAGCTTCTTGAAGAAAGTGGTTGCTTGTTCTGCAAATTGTACGTGTGCTTCTTCCGCATGTTGCGTGTAATAAACCAAGGCCTTGAAGCGAGGAGCTTTGGCATAGTTTGCCGGATAACCTTCGGGGACTTGTGCGTACGTCAGCAAGGTGCAAGCCGTAAACAATAAAATAAGCAGATGTTTCATAATTTGTAATTTATAAGTTATTAATTCTTCATTATCTAATATTCCGCAATCAGAGACAGCCATTTGCCTGCCGAGGTAACCCATACCTCTTTATAACAGGCATTGTTGGTTTGCGGCCAATAGGGGACATCGTCGTTGCCCAGGGTACGGATACCGACGGGCATCTCTCCTGTCATTTCTCCCGAAGAGAAGGTGTTCAGTTGCGGATAGTTGTGTCCTTCTCCATAAATCAAGGATTGTCCGAAAGGATTCTTGCCTACGGTCCAGTACAACTGTTCCAGACCGATGTTGAGCAGTTCCTTGTCCTTCAGGAAGTTTCCGCAGATGGCGGCGGACTTTCCGTTGGAAAGATGGATGGCGGTATTGCCGTTGAAAATGTTGAACCACACGGGGAAACGTTTCATGTAGTGCTCTTTGTCCAGTTGTACTCCTCGTTTAATCTGTTCCGTGTACAGTTCCTTGGCATTGGCAGGTGGAAACAGATGGAGGGCGTAGAAGTTGGTGGTATCCTTATATTCCTCTGCATGGTAAACACCGCTTGGAATCATACCGTAGGGATGGGTATACTTCATCATTCCTTTCAGATACTCTCCATATAGTTGTATGGAATTCACCCATTTAGGATAATCGGGGTGCTCCTTCTGGGTTTCGCAAAGCATCACCATGGCCTGCATATAGACCTGCTCGCGCGACTGGTGTATGTAATGTACGATGGATTTGCGGGATTTGTCCCGGTAGAAGAATCCGCGTGTCCCGTCTTTGTCTTTCAGCGGTTCGGTGCGCTGGCAGTCGAGGGTGTAGCGGATGTATTCGGCGGCGATGTCCGCATAAGAAGGTTTTCCGGTCAGCTTGTATAATTGGCTTGCCGACCAGGAGATGGTAGCCATATACTGACTTTTCGAAGTGTTGTAACTGTGTTCGTAAGGCTGGACGAACTGGTCGAAGCCATCTTTTTTGAACTTCTCCATAGCAAAAGCGAAATCTTCTTCGGCCACGCGCAATAGGTATTCCTGCAGCATCGGGTCGTTGTCCAG
>OHPH01000952.1_pt1 | contig 13660 bp, 15 predicted proteins | sample 1577681 | NCBI WGS metagenome assembly OHPH01 (sample SAMEA3879603, study PRJEB24766) | human gut metagenome | biome: human-associated habitat; feature: feces | place: USA | collected 1985/1987 | reverse complement strand
AACAGAATTGTATTCCAGATAGATGGAAACGATTTAGAAATTCTCCAGTGCGGAACACATTACAAAGACAAATAATCCCTTCCGAGATCAGCCAATATTAAGGTTGATCTTGAAATATGATCCATTTTTTTATCAATCCCTCGAAAAACGATGATAAGTATTTAATTGTTCCTTACGCATTTGCAGCTAACAAACAGGACGTGTAAAAAGTTATTTTTAACACGCCCTGTTTGTATCTACTCATTTAATGTTCATTTACAAGTTAAGATTATCATTGTAAAGTTGACCTTTATTATGTTATTTTTCCTATATACCATAATAAATTGTAGCCATTGGTCTATACACAATATTACCCTTATAAATATCTGCTCCATCCACAAATGATACTCTTAATGTACCTGATGACGATATTTTAAAACTTGAATACGAAGCACCAGCAACATTTGTACCAGTAAAAGCTTCTGAATTCCAACTTGCTGAGGATGCAGATACCGATGAAGTAATGGAAAATGGCCATGCAATTGCATTTGTCTGAGATGTTATTGTAATATTTTCAAATAAAATTATCTTATCACATGTGCCAGAGCCAGTCCACATCGCAGATTGTCCACCTTCAAACACATAGTTAAAATAATCATCATAATTATATAAACGCTTCCATCCATATGCTGTTGTTGTTCCATGATAGCCCTGATTGTTTTTGTATAATGGATCACTAGCTCTAAATAAACTTGGCTGTTGAGTATACGATGGATCTCCTGTTAACCGTAAAATTTCTGCCATAGCTTCATCTCTGTTACACTCATCATTTTCCAATACACTGTAGACTTCTACACCATTATCATTTCTCGTTTCTATATTGTAATCATCACAAGTTCCTGCCATAGCAACCACGTTTGCCATAAATATTGTGCTCAAAAAAATACTCAACAAGATTTTCTTCATATTGCTCCTCCCTTTCCTTGAAATAAATTTGATAAAAATGTACCTTCATATGTTGCCTGATATAACACCTTTTCTCCTAAAATATCTCCTGTCTTAAAGAAACCATTCTTCCAATATGCACCTTGAAGCATATCCAAAATTGCCATTTCTGCATTATCAGAAATAGAATAGTTCACCGCTTGTAATTGTTTTACTGCATCAAACGTAATTGTCACTTTAAATAAGACATTTTTATCACCTATTACTTCTAATAATTCATTAACATGACTACACAATTGGGCAATTAGTTCAGAATCCGTATCTTGAACAGTTACAAGAAATTTTAATAACTCTGTCGATATACTAATATCATCTTCATAAGATATTTCTGTATTGAAAAGCTTAATTACTTGCTCTTTTATTTTAGGTACATCTAATTCTATACTATATGTCTCGTTTAAAATCTGGGATAATATGAATAATTGATTAATTATTTTCAATTCTCGCAATTCCCATTTCTCTGAAGAAGATATAAGTTGTACTTGCTCTGTTATGTATTTCTCTACATTTTTTCCAAAATCACTGTTCACCCAGTCTATGTGATATTTTTGCAATAACTCTAAAAGTTGTGACAACCTCCAGATTCCAAATTGTTCCAAATTAAGATTTCCATTAATTATTGTTGTACAATAATTTTTTACATCATATGTCCTAGAAATATTCATCAGTTTCATAAATTGATCTGCGTAATAAGTTGCATTAAGGTTACTTCCATAGATTCCCGGAGATATATACTCTCCATTATCTAACTGAAATTGATCAAATAACGCAACTTCTTCAGATAACCACTTCAGATTTTCATTAAGCAATTGACATTGCTTTAATGTATTTATGATTGCATATAAATTCACGTAGTCATATTCCCAAAACAAATATTTCTGAAGCAAGCTTGAATCCAAAAATAAATCAGATATTTCATCATTATATTCTGTCAAATCTTTCTCAAAGTTTTTACATAGTTTCACAAAATCTAGTGCTATTGTCGGAATATCAGACAATTCGTATTCAGTATTATCTTTTAATATACCATGGTAATATTCTAATACCTGTTCAAAGTCTGTTGCACTAATTGGAATTTCATACTCACTCATTAACTCATACAACATCGCATAACCACCATAATAAGTTTGCATATTTGCATCTTTCTCTAACGCTTTCGTAGAAATTTCAATAATCCATTCCTTAATAGGTCGAACAGGTTGATTCAATTTTTTCAATGCAACAACTACATAATACGTTGGTGCAATTGAATCTTGAACCGAAAACTCTCTTGAATATTGATAGCAACCATTGTTTTCATCAAAAAGACTATCTAAATACATTATTATTGATGATTCTAATGTTTCTGGTATTTGCTTTACGTCATCCACTAACATTATCAATGAATAAACATCTAACAAATTCCACTGATCCACAGCTTTATTAGACAGGCAATTTATTTCGTATGATACATCTGTTCTTTCTACAGAATCTTCCTCTCCAATAAGTTGTTTAATACATTGTAAATAATACGTTGCATATGAGTCTACCATATCTAAAAAGAAATAATTTGATTCTCTAAAACCACTATCAACTACATAACTTTTCTCAATTTGTTCAAGCATTTGATAATTACTTCTTTGATTTTCATTAACCTCACCACGCACACTAGTAAAAATCATCATTATTGATATAAGACCTACAACAATTTGCTTCCACTTCACAAATTCACCTTCTTCCACTGGGTGATTTATTTTCCTCTTCCTTCATTTTTTATTTCCAATGGTACCACCTTTCCTTTCCTGAAATATTTTTATCATAGCTCCTACATCATGTATTTACATAAAATTATATACGTCAAACATAATTATGTCAATCTTTTTTTTTACTTTTTTTATTTTTTCTTTAAATTTGCAAATGTCAAGAGTATAATACTGAAATCATCCTATCTCAATGCTAATTTTTGAAAAATGCTGTTTAAACTCTGAATTACGAATATATCCTACTTTTCCCTGAGACCTGATTTCTACCCATTCTTCTCCGATCTGAATTACCTGCACAGCTCTTCCGCTCCGCAACGTCATTCGATCCATGGGTATATAAAATTCTTCTACTCGTGTATATACAATCATATCTTTTCCGCATAAATACCAGTTTGCGGTATTCACTTCATCAATACATTCTTGTAATTGAGCTGCCTTTTTGATTGCTTTATTTTGGCTGTTGGTACATACTGCTAAAACAATCAAAAATACTGCTACCGCTACGACTGCCTTCAAAATCCACATTAGCCTTTTTGAGCCTCTATATGCCATTTCTAGCGTTTTTTCCTTTTCAGCATAACTTTTATCAAGCTTTATCTGTTTGCGCTTAAAATTCGCCTTCAGCACGTTTTCCTGCCGCTGCAAATTGGCACTTGCCTGTTCTTCAGCATTCTTTACCTGTTCTCTTACTTGACGTTTTATCTCATCCTCCGCATGATCAGAAGTCCATTTCATTGCTTCGATCATACTCTTCGCTTCGTCTGCTTCTTTCTCTAATCGTTTGTTTTCTTCCTTTAGTTGCCTGTTTTCCTGCAAAACTGTGTCGTTGCCGTTTTGTTTCGTTAGCTTCTCGTTCAGCGATACTATCATTTCGCTTTTCTTCTGCAATTCGCTCTTGAGCGTCGAGTTGTTCGATGAAAGCGTCTGTAGCTGATTGCGCAGCTGCTTGATTAAGCTGCTGTCTTGCTCTTTCTCTTTCATCAGCTCCGTTATTTTCTGTGACTGCTGCTCGATCAAGCTGACGTCTTGCATATTCTTCTGCATCTGCTCGGTTTTTTTCTCTTCGTGCATTGCTTTCAAACCCATTCTCCAGAGTCTCCTTTCCAAAGTCCACTGCATAGTAACTTTCCAGCTTATTATTACGGACTTTACATTGTCGTTCTCCCTGCTGCTGTCTTGCCAGGTCAACAAATGTGATGTACTTGTGCTTGTCCTGCCAGTCCACCCCATACCCCTTTGCCTGCATTTGCTCCATGAAAGTTTCTCGACTTGTGGCAGTTTCTTTGCAATCCATGATTGCCAATGCAATCTCCTGCACATAACTTTTAACTTCACCTTTTTCAGCCTGCTTTAATCGCCTGTAGGTTTCTTTGTTCCATGCTACAGTATCCTCTCTCTCTTCCCCATAAAAAGTTTTCCATTTCTCTGGCACATGAAGTCCCTGTTGCCGGCTCTGCTCATTACACCGATCTTTCAGATCTTGCAAATCAGCTTTACTCCATTGCAGCTTGTGTCCGTCCTCGTAGCTCACACTGTTGACAATAATATGACTGTGAATGTGTCCCCGATCCGTATGAGTCGCTATAAGGACTTCGTAGCCGTCCCATGATTTGGTAGCCTTCGCAAGTTCGATTGCATTCCTGTGAGCTTGTTCCGGTGTGATCTGCTCGCTCTTATGATAGCTATGAACAAAATGCTTGTATGTCCTGCCGTCCAATTTCCCCCATAATTCCTTAGTTGCCTGCATCTCTTCCTTTACGGTCTCCGCTTCACAGCCTAAACCCGTAATTAACTTACTCTCTGTCTTTTCCTGCTTCATCACATAGTCCAGCGCCTGTCCTATGCTCACTTTTGAAGAAACTGCCTTAATGACTGCCATAGCTGCCCCAACTCCTTTTGATTCTCGGTTATCAGGTTATACGAATAATATCCTTTTCCATTCAACGCATGTGCGATCTGATTCAAATTATTTCCGATTCGCTTTAGCTCTGGAATCAGCTCTTTTATTCCATCCGTATTCGTGATTGTCGGCTGCGTAAGTGCTTCAATGATATATTCCTGTTGATTCTTTCCTGACTGTGCCACCTTCTCTTTTATCTGCATCAGTTCTTCCTCTGATACCCTTATGACGATTTGTTTGGGTCTTGTTCTGTTCATTTTGAATTGCTCCTTTCTCTGGCTATCACTTAGTTTTTTGGGGCAGCTGAAGCCGCCCCAAAGGGGGATTGAAGGGGGGATTGCCACCCTCACAAGTTGCTAAAGTATAGCCTTTTGGCTATCACTTTAGGGAACTTGCAAGTAAACTTCAACTTAACCTTAACACCGTGATAGCCACTTGTCAAGCAATGCTGCCTAGTAGTCGGCAAAAGCCGAAAAAAAGAGCATCAAGCAATACTGCCTGACGCTCCATTCAAGTCCACCATTTATAAACTGTTGGTTTTGATAATCCTGTATCTTTGATACACTCTGACTTTTTACCATATGGATGCAGTTCCTGCCATTCTTGAACCTTACTTTGTGCAGTTCCACTTCCTTCTGGTCTACCACCTTTTACACCTTCTCCAATCGTTATTTTTACTTGTTTTATACCTCTAGCAAGTTGTAAATGTTGCTCTTGTTTTCGTCCATTACGCTTATTAGCAGTTAATTGAATGCCTGTTTTATCCGAAATGATATCTATTTTTCTTCTATATGCCTGCTCTGAAGCTGTGTGATACGTTCTCAACGCACATAAAATATCGTATTCTGTAAAATGATTATCCTCATCTACCGTCAACTCTTCCAGTTTAGCAGCCACCCGTCTACAATCACTTTCTACCTGTTCTGGCTCAATATTGCATTGCACCGCCAAACTGCACAGATTCTCTAAGCAATTATATCGGTGTCCAACCTTGGCTCCACTTAATACCTTTTCAATCCAGTTGTAATAGATCGGCTGATAACGTGTCCAGTGTCCCCTTGGTTGCCCTTCCTCAATTCTTCGCCGATACCATTCAGGATATAGCTCTTTCGCCTTCTGTCGCGGAAGATTTGATTTATAAATAACTGTTAGTTGCAAATTATCAGCCATCATTCGACTATTCAGATATTCAAGCGTTACCTTCTCTCCTGTGCGAAATGCCATTGCATAGCTCCGTTCATTCTTGGTAATCGTTCCCACACAGCGAAATGGCTGATTTAAGCTTTCATATTGGACAGATTTGCTAAGTTCGCTGACATATGAACTCCAAAAAACTCGTGTCCATGCCCTCTTTGCTTGTGTCAGCTGTTCATAAATGTTTTTGAACAATGGTACTGGACGCTCGAAAACAAAGTATAAATGCACACCATTTCCAGAACAGACAATATAAGTCGGCTGCGGCATAGTTGCCACTCTTCGGTTCCAACTATAGATTAGCTCTGTTAAGCCACTTTTCGGTTTAATTCCATCGACCTCTATTACCAACGCATACAAATATCTTGCATTTTCACTCTTTCGTGACCGTCCTGCATAGCTGATCGGCGCTATCATGCAGAAATTTTCTGACTCTTCTATAAGATCATACAGCTCTTCTTGATCTTGCGTTACTGTAATCCTGCGTCCTTTTATCGTCCTTTTTCCATCCTTAACCTGCTTTACCTGCTCAATCGCAATCGCTGCATACTCTCCAGTTCGATAATCTTCTGGCATTCGATGCTCTTCCAGATCACCGCCAAAGATATCGTCATAAAAATCTATTGCACATACACCTTTATAACCTTTGCCATAAAGTTCATTCGCCCACTTCGGCGCCAATATACCACGCGCCAGATAAACCTCTGGATTTTCTATGTACTCTTCATAGGTCAGCTTACTATACCCCAAGCTACATTCCTCCTTTCCAGCCAGCTCCATGCCCCTCTCCAAACCTCACCCTTACCCACTCACTATGTTAATTTTAGTAGGGGGCTAAAATACATAGGGGGCGTTAAATTAACAATAAGTTTTTTTTACCTTTTGCATTAAAAAAAATCAACCTCTTGGGGCATTTTCGCATTCTATTTTACAAGCCCATAATTCCATTGTCAAGAGTTTTGCAAATCAATGGCAAAACGACCTCCCATTTTATCATTATGTTCATTATTTAATTTTTATTACTGTGCAATATCTTGCAAACTAATCCTATTGAACAACTCATTTCCGCAGCGATTTTCCTCACACTCAAGCCGTCTGCTGCCATTTTTCTAAACTGCTCCATCTGTTCATTAGTAAACTTTGGCTTTCTCCCTGCATTTCTTGCGTTATGCGGCTCTGTATGGCTTTGTGTGCGTATTTGCTGTAATTCTACCTGCAATGCTTTATAATCGTTCTGAATGGCATTGTAAGCTTCCAGAGTGCGTTCGCAGAGTGTTTTGACTGTTTCATACTCTGTCTTTAATCTCTCGTGTTCTGTCTGCAATTCCTTGTAAGCGGTTTGTTGATTTTCTGGATCTGCTTGCATTGCTTGTGATCCTTTCAGCTGTTGTTCAAGATCCTTGTACATGGTCAGTAGCTCATCATATCGCAACTCATTCTTTTTGATCTGGTCCTGCCTGTTCTTGGCAATCCTTTTCCATTGCTCACGATCCAGAAGTAGGCTCTGATACATCGGCGAGTCGCTAACATCATGCTTTGCGTTAAGTTTGCTGTTTGAAGCTAATGCATCGGCTATTGCGGCATCACGTTGGTTGATTGCTTGTGCCAGCTCTGTTTCTAGTCGTGCGATCTTTTCTTTCTGGGTTTCTCTTGCCATTTTATTGTCCTCCTTGTTCATTTTTTAATTTATATACATATATATTAACATTTATCCTTCGATATGTCAATATCGTTCACAAAATAATTTTTAATACAACGCATTAAAGTTTGCGTTGTATTATGCAAGCATATGTATATAATATTGCTTGCATTTAAATTACATTTGCTATATAATAAAACAAAAAGAAAGGAGTGACAGTTATGGCACAAATCAGTTTACGCGTAGATGATGATGTAAAGCGCAATGCAGAAAGAACACTCACCGATATCGGATTGAGCATGTCGACTGCAATCAATATCTTTTTAAAAAAGGTTGCACGAGAAAATCGTATTCCTTTTGAGTTGTCTGCTGATCCTTTTTACAGTCAGGAGAATATGGAGGAACTTGAAAGACGTGTAGCTAATGTAAGAGCAGGAAAAAGCACCTTAAAAGAGCACGAGCTTATAGAGGTGCAATGATGAGAAAACTGTGGCATGATGAGGCATGGGAAGAATATCTGTATTGGCAATCACAGGACAAAAAGACCCTAAAAAAAATCAACCGACTTTTAACCGATATCGACCGAAACGGATATCAATGTACTGGCAAACCTGAACCGCTTGGAGAAAATCTTGCTGGATATTGGAGTGTTCGGATAGACGAAAAAAACAGAATTGTATTCCAGATAGATGGAAACGATTTAGAAATTCTCCAATGTGGATCACATTACAAAGACAAATAATCCCTTCCGAGATCAGCCAATATTAAGGCTGATCTCGGAAAAAGATTCATCAAAGTCAGAGCGACGAATATATCCTATTTTTCCCTGAGACTTAATCTCTACCCATTTTTCTCCGATCTGAGTCACCTGCACAGCTCTTCCGCTCCGCAACGTCATTCGATCCATAGGTACATAAATTTCCTCTAATCGTGTATATACCATCATATCTTTTTCGCATAAATACCAGTCTGCGGTATTCACTTCTTGAATCTGATCTTGCAGCATTTCCGCTTTCTTAATTGCTCGGTTTTGACTGATAGCACCGATTGCAACAATGATTGCCAATACCGAAATTATTGCAACAACTCTTAATGCCTGCATTAGCCGTTTTGAGCCGCTGTATTGCTTTTCTAGCAGCTTGGCTTTCTCTGTGTAGTTCTTTTCCAATTCAGCTTTTTTCTTCTGAAATCGGTCATTCAGCGCCTTCTTATGTAGGTTCAGAGTTTCCTCTTGTTGTCTTTTAATTCTCTGCTCGATCTCTGCTCCCAGATCATTGTTCAAACTCTTCGTCGTATTCCTCAACTTGTTCGTCTCGTCCTCTAACTTCTTGTTCTGTTCCAAAAGTTTGTTTTCTCGATCTGTAGCTATACTGCTTAATTCCTGCTGTTGTTTGTTCAGATCTATGATCTGATCGCTTTTCTTTTGAAGCTCTTTCTTGAGCTTCAAGTTTTCGGAGGAAGTCATCTGTATCTGATTGCGCAGCTGTTCGTTCTCCGTCTGTAATTCCTCCAACAGATTTAGCAGCTTCTCTTCTTCTGAGTAACTCTCTGATTCGTTCATTGCGTTCTTCTCCCTTCTCTTGTTCTTTCAGCTTCTGAATTTCTTCTTCAAGCACCTTCAGCTGTTCCTGCACCTGTGTCAATAATTCATTACGTTCCTTGATATCCCGATTGATCTGACAGCGATCTGAAGCCTTTCCAGACGCTTCTATCGCCCTCGCTTCATACCCTTCATGTATTGTTGGCTCTTGATCTATCCCACGTGTCTCATGGCTTCTATGGTCAATTTGATGCTCCTGGTCAAGATACTGATTGCAGACTTCCGCCCAGGATGCTCTCATGTTCTGGAGAACTTCTTTTTTGTCCAGCACATTTTGTTCAGCATTGATTCTCTTCCATTGCTTCCGGTTCCTTTTGTCTACCTTCTGTTTTCCTGTACTTGGGTCAATGATCGGGATGCGTGCGCCTTGTTCATCCAACGCATATTCCATTTTTCTCTTTGCAGTCCATTCCCCTGTTTTCTTGTCGATTTGCCGATTCGCAATCAAAATATGTGCATGTGGATTCATATTCTCTTTGTCGTGATGAATAGCATAGCTGCACGCATATCCCCGTGACGTGATCTGCTTTTCAATAAATTCATCGACTACTTTTTTCTGCATTGTAAGATCAAATTCTTTTGGCAATGCCACCATGATTTTTTTTGCAGTCCTTGCATTTTCAGCGGTTTCATAATTCTCGATTGCATTAAACAAAACAGCAGGATTTTGAAATTCCACCGGTGCTCCTTCTGGTAGCAATGTTTCCGTTAGAATTACTCGCTCTTCTCGTCCATAACGGAATGATTTTCCCAACCGTTCATCCCGAACTTTTTCACCAGAAATATAAGAAAGCGTAGCACATGAAGATGAACCTTTTGCTCTTGATACATTAGAAATGTTGCAACTATAGATTGCCATTCGCGTTACCTCGCTTTCTGAAAAAATAGGTTTGCAAAGGATTTGCCTTTGCCCCTCGGAGAGCGCCTTACATGCAACCTTTGGTTGCGTGTAAGTGCGCCCTTAACAAGTTAAGGGATTTCTTCAATGGATTTTATCATGCCTTTTCTTTAACGTCAATATGTGGTATACTGAATCTATAAAAAATTTGAAAGGAGATTTTTTAATATGGCAACAGCAGAAGAAAGACTTGCAAAAATCAAAGAAAAACAGGCTCAACTTAAAGCTCAGGAAAAGAAAATCATTACTCAAGAAAAAGCAAAAGAACGGAAACTAAGAACCAAACGCTTAATTGAGATTGGTGGAACTGCTGAATCTATTCTTGGGCGACCGTTTCAAGACGATGATCTACAGAAATTTGCTAACTTTTTGAAGCAGCAAGAAGCACGCGGAAATTACTACTCAAAAGCTATGAACACTACAAATACCCAATAAGAACTATGTCGGCAAAAGCCGACAAAAAAAAGAGCATCAAGCTCTGTTGCCTGACACTCCATTCAAGTAATTGCGAAAATCTTGCTTTCTTTTATCCTCCAAAAATTCTTCAACTTTCCAGCGCCCTATTACTAAAATGTGTGGCTCTGGCAAAGCATCTTCTTTGCATAGATAAAAGCACTCTTCTTTTCCATGATATGTAAACGAAATCATCCATTTATGATTTTGCAACTTTAAGTGGCAAGTCGTTTTTTTCACCATTATTATTTTTTCTTTAGATAACATTTCTTATATCACTCTCCACGATGTTAAATCTCAAAATTTCTGGAATTGCTTCTTTTAGCGCTTGTTCCTTTATGCTCTCATCTCCCAAAACCCGAGCAGTAAGAAGAACACCTACTGGATAGACAATTTCCTGCATTCGCTGCTGTCTTAAATCATCATATTCGCTACACATCGGCACATCATTTATCCTGCTAATATAATCAAGCATTCCCAATAAGTAAAAGCTCTCCAAATACCATTTTCGATTATAATATTTCCGAATGAGATCCGATTCCAATACTTGTATCAGAAAGTCAATATCACCTTCTTCCTTCAGCCAATGACATACATTGCTCTTAAATAGTTCAAAACTACATCTTTTCTCCATTCTCTTTCATTCCTTTCTCCACCATTTATAAACCGTTGGTTTAGATAGTCCTGTATCCTTGATGCAGTCAGCTTTTCTTCCTTCTGAATGCTCTAATCTCCATTGTTTCACTATCTCAGCTTTATCTGGTCTACCACTATTGTCAGTCCATTTTGTCCCATTCATCCTTTGCCGAATATCCCTTGAAAATCTAGCTAGTTCTAAATGTTCCTTTTGCTTCAATCGTTTATCTTTATCCCTGTGACTTGGCGGTATCTCAATTCCTGTGATCTTTTCAAGGTCTACTCTGGGAAACGTAACATATTTTTCATCAAAACATTCTAAAGCACTCTTACAATCCTCCTCGGTGAATGGAGCCTCTGGCTTCAATCCATCCAGAAATGATATAAATTCCATTGCATCCTTTTCAACCTCTGCCTTTGAGATATCGCATTTTACACCGTAAACTGCTAATGCCATAATTGCAAAATAACGATGCCCATAACTGGCAGATTCTTTAATTTTACGTTTCCACCAGTCGTACAAATCGCGCTTATCAGTCCAGCGCCCAGACGGTTGCTTATTCAGCACTCGCCGATCGTACCAAATCGGGAACAGCTGTCTTGCCTTTTCCAATGTGTACTTATGTTCTCTGTACTGCTTCGTTTCATCAACTCGTTTCGCTTCTGGCACGAACTGGCACAACTCTTCGAGGCTAAATGGATGCACATTAAGTTCAAAAGCCCGAACCCGAACCCCTTCTATCTTAGTTTTCCCTCCGATTACTCGGAAACCTTGATTGATTCCTTGGAACTGCACTTTCTTTTCGGTGCTAGTATACCTGTTCCACAACTTGCCTGTAAGTGAGTATTTTAGTTCTTTTAGCTGCAATTTGATATTCGGGTACAATGCTATTGGACTCTCGAATCTATAATATAAGTGAATATTATGTCCAGATAAAACAACATAGTTCGGCACTGGGTATGCTTCCGACACATACGCACCCGATAAGAAATTATTCAACGTCTCATCTGTGATGCCGTCTATATCAAATATCATCGCATACATCTTGCTTGCATTCTCCGCTGCATTCCGCTTCCCAAAGTATGTCAAGCCATTCATAATTGAGAAGTCCGCCTCCTGCATCTCCTTCAAAGTCTCTTCAAACGTATCATCAAACAGTATCCGCCTGTGTCCCCTCTGTTCTCCATCGTTTTTCCAATAGCCTAGTGGGTTGCTCTTGAACTCCCCCGGTTCCTCATCCTGCCTCTGTATCAAGCCCTCACCTAATCCAAAAAGATCGGTATAAACCTGCATTGCGGACACCTCATGCCCACCCCACTTCTTTATAATTTCATCAAACATTACATTGCCTCCTACCTAACCTTCGAGAGACACCCCCTCTCCGTACCTCTCCCCATGCATCCCTCTACAGTATCACTACCACCACAAATCCATATAGGGCACGTTATATTATCAATATAGTTTTTTTACCTTTTCGCATTCTATTTTACAAGTTAATTTGATTCATTCATTTGATGTATCGCCCAGCCAGCTCCATGCCCCTCTCCAAACCTCACCCCTGCCCCCTCACTATGTTAATTTCAGTAGGGGAGCTAAAATGTATAGGGGTCGTTAAATTAACAATGAAGTAATTTTACCTTTTGGGTTTAAAAAAAATCAACTTTTTTGCAGTTAATTTTCGCATTCTATTTTACAAGTCCATAACTCAGAAATTACAAATCAATATTATTTTGATTCATTTGTTTGATGTATCGCCCAACCGTAGCAGAAGGGACTTTCACAATCTCGGAAATAGCTCTGTGACTCAACCCTTGTGCATGTAGTTCCATAATTTTTTCAAGCTGCTCTGTATGTTCTCGCTTGCGTCCTGCACCAAACGGATTTTTCTGGCTTTTGACAGTTTCCTGCTTGATAACCTGTAATTCCCTCTGTGTTGCTTCCAAATCGGATTTAAGCGCTTTCTGTGCGATTACAGAGGCATCTAGTTCGGTTTGATTATTGTTTAATGCTTTTTTCAAGCGGTCGATCTCCTTGTCTTTTGCTTCAAGCTGTTCTCGCAATGATAGAATCTCCACTTTATCGGCTGTATCTTTTTCATCATGCTCTAAAGTCGCTTCTGTAAGCTTCTGTGAGTTCTCATCGGTACTTGTTTTCAGCTTATCATATTTTTCCTTTAACCGATTCAGTTGATTGACAGCTATTTGTTTTAATTGTGCTTCATCTCGTAGCCTTTTGACCATGCTTTGGTATTCTTTTGATTCTTCCAGCTTGCCGTCAAGCTGCTGTTTCAAACTTTTATTTTCTTCCCAGATATCAAGATACATGCGTTCAAGCTCTTTTTTGGTTGGTCTTCCAATCAATCCTCTAATTTTTTGTTCTTCCGCTGTCATTGGCTCTGATTCTGTTTTCTTTTTCATGCTGCTAGTCTCCTTTGAATCAATATTATTTTGGTTCAATAATAGCACACTGACGATTAACTGTCAATTACTTTGTATCAAAATATTTTTGATGCAAAGTAAGTCACATAAAGGATAAATTTAAGTTTTACAGCATAATCATAGTAAATGTATATAATAATACTTGTATTTAAATTACATTTGCTATATAATAATA
>OHPH01000950.1_pt1 | contig 13685 bp, 3 predicted proteins | sample 1577681 | NCBI WGS metagenome assembly OHPH01 (sample SAMEA3879603, study PRJEB24766) | human gut metagenome | biome: human-associated habitat; feature: feces | place: USA | collected 1985/1987 | reverse complement strand
CTATCAAACAACGGATTGACAGGAATATCATTGATCTTATCAATCTGTTGAACATTATCTTTGCCAGAAAGAATAGATTTCAAAATTCTAATAGCCGTAGTCCTTGAAATATGACCTATCTGCTGACTCTGACGATAAGCGTACAAGCAATGATAACATCCATCTTTCTGCGGATCGTCTTTGCAGGAGCAGGTTTCCATAACATGAAGGGCTTTTTCAAAAATCTGAATCAAAGAATCTTTTTCATGCATCAACTGCTTCAGATATCCCGTGCCGCCGGGAACCGAATCGTAGATCACGAGATACTGTTTGCGATAGTCGGCATCCGGGACGGGTACTTCGCTGACAGCAGCCCGGAGGTGATCGACATTGCCAAAATATTCTTTCATACCAAGCATGAAGGCCGCAACAAAGGATTCCATCCGGACGGAAGAAGAGTTCATCGTCGTAGCGGGAATCAGAAGTCGGAGAACCTCTGTGCTGAATTCACGATACAGAAACAGACATTCTTCATAGGCATCGGCCTGTGAGAGCGCAGGGATTTTGCGTGTCTTACAGGAATAGCTGTGGTTATTCGGCTTGCTGTCAGTCTGAATCTTACCACAATATTTGCAGATCCGGAACCCTTTGCGCACTTCCTCGACACCAGAAATCGATAACTTTTCACCTGTCAGGTCACTCTCGCCAAAGTTGATCTCCCGCAGCGTTGCTTTACGGACAAATTCGTAACCAAAGGGAAATTCCTCATTGTCCATGCGATAGGCACAGGAGATGTCATGGTCCTCATCTACGTCTACAAGGAGCTGCTTGCAATAAAAGATATTAGAGCGGTCGTCGCTTTCATCACTAATCAAGCTCTTGGCGTAGTCCATGTTAGAGTAGACCATCTGCACTTTCAGCATGTTGCGCATCTGACCGGAATCGGCCCAAGCGGGGCTTCCGCATTGAGGACAGGCTGCTGTGTTCCGGCCAGCTGTTTCAAGCTGCGCATGAGAGCAGTTTGGACACAGACGCCAAAGGGCACTCTGAGCAGTTGTCAGGTCTACCTGATCGATCGTCAGTTTGCGACCATCCACATAGAAACTGTTGCTCGGTGCAAACTCACTGAGGGCAGAGGAAGCGGAGCGGTTGTATTCATAGACGAGCTTTTCATACTTTTTTCGGGCAGACGGAAGTTCCTCATCGGACTTTCGGTAGAGAACCGCCCGCAGAATGATCCCAGCCTCCGGAAAAGCATAGTTGGGCAGCAATCCCTCATCGGACAAGAAGTTGAAAACGTTCTTTTTGCTGATCTCCTGCAAAACGGTCAATAGAGCCGCTTCCTCGCCCTTTAGTTCCTTGATCTCTTCGTCGTAAGAACTGTCTTTGGGCTTGTTTTCCAGCTGCTGGATCATGACCTTCAGGGAATTTACGCTGTTGTGCAGGCTGTTTTGCTGCTTCTTCAAACTTTCAAAGGCATCCAGAATTTTAATGTGCATGGAACTTTCTGTGGTTCCAGTGCCGCGGGCAAATATTTGCAGCTCTTCCTTGGAGCTTTCGTCCAGATAAGCGGAAAACATCTGGACAAAAGAGTTGATCTGCCGGGAAAGTGTACTCTGCACGTAGTTGAGAAAATTGAAAGGGAACATATCGGAAGGCCGCGCATCCAGTTTCTTCAGAATAATACCGACCTTATCGGGGATAGCATCATCAGGAATGCCTTTCCGCACCCAAGAATCCATGCAAAAAGCCATGAACTGCCGTTCCAATACAGCGGAAGCGCGCAGGAAGATTTTTGGTGGTGTGACCGAACCGGAGATCATCTCTAAAGGATCTGCGTAAAAATAGAGGTCATGTGGCCGCGCATTTGCAATTGCCAAGGTCAGAGCATTGCCGTCTTTGCGTCCGGCACGGCCAACACGCTGCAGAAACTGACTTTGTGCAGGCGGCATACTGCACAGGATGACCGTGGAAAGGTCACCAATATCAATACCCATTTCCAAAGTGGGGGTACAGGAGAGAACATTGGGGTCCCAGTTGGAACGATTTTCCTTGCTACGCTTAAAATCCTTCTCCAGTTGCTCACGATCTGGGCGTTCCAGCAGGCCAGTATGCTCCCGTGCATTGATGCGCGCCAGATCGCCGGTGCTGTAAAGTCGGCCATAGTAATTGATGCCGGATGATTTATATTCGACAAGTTTACCGCCACAGGCAGACCGAGGACAGGGCGCATTTTCCCACAGCGGCAGGCTTTCGGCAGAAAACGAATACACCGCACCGCAATGTTCGCAGCGCAGCTGGATAACATCGTTTGTAAGGAAGACACGGCTCTTGTTCAGGCCATAGACTTTATAGTTTGCGGAAGAAGGCACAGATACGACAATGCCGTTCTTCACAGATTCTTCCAGAATCAGCTTGCTGATAGCACGGAAATTGAGCTCGTCAAGAATTGATTCTGTGCAGCAGAAAGCAATCCAGTCTGTGTAACGGCGCGAAGATGGTAAATCAAACTCAGAAGTAGGATGGCTTTTTCCAAGGTATTCAGCTATAAAACGAGGAATATTACGCCCGGATTGTTGACCGGGCAGCCAGCGATTGCGGTCGTTTGAAAGCATATAGCTTTTGCCATCATTGATGGTGTACTCATCAAAAACAACATCTTTAAAAGCACCATTGCACCGGAGTAGATTCAGCCAACCGATGACCATGCGCTGAAAGATTATGCGGTCTTCCCGAGACATGATACCCAGTTCGTTAACAACACGCAGCTGGACTGCTGCAGCAATCTGCTCAATATCCTCAGGAGAAAAGGAAAGAACCGAGCAAGCCGACCGTTCCAGAGTGCGTCCAATTTTACTGGTAAGACCATATTCCAGCATGATTTCATACTGGATGCGCTGCTCAATCTCATGCATCAAAATATGCGCCTGCTTGTCATCACTGAGCTTACGATTTTGCGTCATTTCTTCGTATGCACGCTTCCAGGTTAGATTGGGCGGAATAAAAAAGCTGACAAATTCTTCATCGGTCATGTGCAGGTGCCAGTAATCCACAAACCCGGCCTGAAAATCAGCAAGGCTTTGACCTGAACCACATTCTGCGCAATAACGCTGAATTGCCGTGCGCAGACCAAACCGCCAGGTGCGGGAATTGAAAAATCCAGCGCGATGAGCAGCATCCTGCACATTATCGGAAAAGGCAAGCGTCTTTTTATCATCGTTGAAGCGGGAAGCGAACATTTGAGAAATACTGGCACTGATCTCCGTGGCACTGCGTACACCCATCAGAGAAAGTCCCCGGCGGCTGCCGCAGCAGGGGCAGATGTACTGCTTATGCTGCTTCGGGCCGGTTGTCCGAATCGGACTGGGAATCAGAATGTCCACCATGCGGGTGCCGCAGCTGGCACATTCGCTGCTGCCGTCGATCCCCAGTTTTACCTGCAGGCAGTCTGGACAGATGCGTGCAGGCAGCATTCCGGTGGGAACATTTTCATGCGGATGAGGGAAAAGCATCACGACTTTTTCATCTGCTTTAAAATATTGGTTGTAAAACGCTTCAAGATTGACAATGGTGGCGTTCTGACGCTCGTTCAGGATCGTGACCCAGCCGGTGATGCCGCAGTCACGGCAGTTGACAACGGGCAGGTGCTGTTTGGCCTGCTGTCGGTTCAGATCATGCGCAATTTTATAAGTGATGTGCTCCGCATCGACCTTGGCAACGATGCGCCGCAGTTCCCGGATCCAAAGCTGCACCTGTACATTCAGGAACGGGCGTAATTTTCGCGGCTTACCGGTGCGCGCATGAGAAACCAGTGCAAAGAGCGAGTTGAGCGCGGCAGAAGCATCGGATAATTCATTCAGTGCCGGATAATGTGGTGCCAACGCTTCCACAATGCGGGAAACCTGATAGTAATTGCCCTCCGTTAGGTGTAGAACAGACTGTAGGAATACATGCTGCAGAAGAACCCGGCCCAGTTCAATGCGGCCACTGTCGGATAGAACGTCCTGCGAAAAATCCGGGAACCATGCCTTTACCGCGCACTGAAGATAGGCGGAAGGATCGTCCTCTTCGGCAAGAGCTACCAGCTGTGCAGTCTGATCTGCGGAAGGCAAGGCAAAGAATGAGGTCGACTGTCCAGCAAAAAACTCATCGGCACTGAGCCGATCCTCGGTGATGACGGCATCTCGTTCAAATGGCTCACCAAAGATCTCCTCGGCATAATTCAGGATGGCACCGTTATTTTCCTTGGAACCCATGGTAGCAGAGGTGCCAATGCAGCAGAGGTACCCATCATAGATACCAAGGCGGCGCTTGAGACGGCGCAGCAGGCAGGCAAGGTCGGTGCCTTGTGCACCATCAAAGGTATGCAGCTCATCCACTGCAATGTACTTTAGCGTTTCTGGATTATTCTGCTTCCAAAGCAGGGCATCTTTGGGGCGCACAAGCAGATAGTCCAGCATTTTATAGTTGGTCAGCAGGATATCCGGCGGACTGTTCAACAGAGTCTCGTGGTCAGTAATGATGCCATGCTCACTCATGGTGCGGGACGGAGTGCGTTCCAGACCGCCAACATACATACCGGCAGTTACATTGCCGCGCAGTTCGGGACTGTTATGAATCAGTTCTGCAATTCGCTTGGACTGATCGGTGGCAAGGGCATTCATAGGATAGATGATCAGCGCCTTGATGCCAGACTCCCCACGGTGCTGGTAACAGTATTCCAGAATGGGGTACAAGAAGCATTCAGTTTTGCCGGAGCCTGTGCCGGTTGCAATCAGTGTAGAACGGCCGTCATTGCCAGTCAGTCGTTCAAACGCTTTTTGCTGATGAACATAGGGAAGATATGCAGGGTGAATTGCCTCAAAGCAGGTTGGCATTTCCTTTGCAACACGGAAGGGCAGACGCACGGCAAGATAAGGTTCATGATAAACAGAGCCTTTCTGAGCAAGCATTTCTGCAACGGAACCTTTGAAGGGAGCGTTGCTCATGGGAAATGTAGTTTCGATGTAATCACCAATGCCTTTTTCGAGTTGGCTGGCAAGAATTGAGGGTAACATATCGCAATATACTCCTATAATTATTGATTGGATATCTTGTCGATGGAGAGAGGAATGCGCTGTTGACCGTCACCGACATATCCCTCAAGAACATCAGAAAAAAGAAGTGCGGTTTTATCGTCAATAATACCAAGTTGACGATTTTGAAGAAGAAAAGTCATCGTTGACACAGAGGATTCACTGAGCAACTCTTTAATATAAGATTGCTCCAGACTGTATTCTTCGGCTGTTATATCATCCTTGACTACGATATTGGAAAGAAGATAAATCAATCGGGTTAATTCGGATGCGGATTCTTTAGTCTTGGCTAACAAAAATGCAGCCTGTTCATTTGTGACAGGAATAGGCTCAAATGAAGTATCTTTTGAATCCGGAACAATAGTTTGTGAAGATAGAATTTGTTCTGCTTTTGTTTGAAAAACTTGTTCAGAGAGAGGGGGGTGCGGTTGTGAGATGCCTTTGATTCTATCAATAGTATCTTGAATTTTTGGTTGTACCTTATAGTGCCAGAGTACGTGAATAAGGTCAGAAATGGACTTTTTAACTTCTGGGTCGCTAAGGATGTCGCCCAAAATTTCCATTGTGGCTCCAGTAAGAGCCTGCGCCGTGGGGGATGGGACAGGAGACTCTTTATATACGGTTTCCGTGCGGACTACCTCACGTTGAGGAAGTTCATTTTCTGAAATATAAGAAATATCAAGAGAAGCCTTAATATGACCAGAACTATCGCGGAGTCCATGATTGGAGCGCAGTTCACCGCTATCTAATTTTTTGAAGTCATCTTGGGACATGGTGACATTCATAGTGCGTGTTTCAAGGTTGGAACACTCTTTTTTCTTGGACAACTTGATGCCTCCAATCAAATTATAGGCCTATTATTCTTTATACTTTTCCTCAAAGAACTTCCACGCAGTTTCGTAATCCTGCTCCCGGTCGCAGCGCTCAAAGGGAGCGGCGTATTCTATAGTGCGCTGTACCGGGCCGCCAGGCATGGTGTCATCCGTAATGGTACGGGCAAATACATAACCGGCCGGAGCATGCTTCATAATACCGTCCCATGGAGCATCGCCGCGCTTGATTGGCTGCACAGCACCGGCATTTTCCCACTCCGGGCGGGTGAAGCCTACACCGGTCAGGCTGCGGTTATTGGTAAAGGTGATGCGACCGTTGGCATCGTACCAGGTATCAGCTTCATAGCTTTGCAATACCGGGAACTGGATGCGGTAAATAGTTTTGAGCTGCTGCAAGGTCATGCCCAGTGCCATGGCGGTAAGTACGTCAATTTCTACCAAAGCCTGCCGCCGCTCGTAGTCGGTGCGTAGGGGCGTTTCCCACGTCCACTCCGGGGTCAAAGCGGTAAAGCGTGCAGGGGAGAGGCGCGGGTCGGATTTCGCCCAAGTAAAGTTGTTGTATTCTTTTCGGTAAGTTCTTTTTGTTAGGTCAGAGTAGTAAACATTAACTGCATTTAACAGTAATTCACGTGCCCGTAATTCTGGCAAGAAAAGGGAGTCCGTTATCCATGGAAAATTGGAGACGCTATCGTATCTGCCATTTGATTTTCCGCCAGTTTTGATTAAAAAATCATATGGAATACTGGCCATAAAGGCGCCCAAAAGAAGTACATCATCAATAGCAATGCCGAAAATGCCATCGATATGCTTTGTTTGTGGTGGAATTATAGCAGCAATTAAAGTTCGTTCGCCACCTTGATTAAGCATTTTTCGCATAACAACACGGTATACATCGGTATAGTAATAGTTAGTGGAGATTTTAGGTATTTGGTTAGAATATTCGGCAGGAGTACCAACGGGGATATAGTTACAGCGCTGCAAATAATCACTTTCAACATTTAGCAAATCAAGGCTATCATAGTCACTGTTTAATTTGCAGATTCTACGGGATGTCTTAAATAGTGGGTTAGCAACTCCAATATGTGGCCCAGAATAAATTAGCGATTCAGGAGTATCTGAAAAATGAACATCTCTTTTTGTAAGCCCTTTATCTTGACTGCTTGTTTCTTCCCACATTGTTGTGGTAAAAACTTTTGGGCCAAGGGATGCAATAGACATTTGAGAGTCTGCAAAACATTCAAGAGTTTCTATAAGCTGTTTGGCATGAAGTTGTGGCAATTTTGCCTGCTGCCACTTGTCACTGCCATCAAACAATTTGGCAAAAACTTCCAACTCGCGCTGCGTGACATGGATGATGCGGTCAGGGTGGCCGGTAGTATTCCAGTCGCCATTGGCATCCTTGATGCCTGGAATCGGCGCGGAGGCTTCGCCTTGGTAACACTCTGCGATGCCTTTAGCATCGTAGAGGTTACTGATGGTGTCGAACGACACCATCAGTGCACCACCCTTCGGGTCGTCGTAGACGCCCTCAGGGTGTACGAAAGCGGCAATGCCGCTTTCATTCGTTTTCTCCCACGAGAGTGGAAGAAAACATTTAAACAGATTCGTCTGCTGTCCTTTCAGGGCAGGATAATTCTGCACGGCGTTCAAAAAGTTCTGTTCGCCGGAAAGCATTTCATACTCTGCAAAATACATGCTGTGCGTATGCGCATTTTCCAGTGCCGTTTGGCGTTCGTGGGTAGTCTGGGCGGCGGTTAGCTTTTTTACAGCAAACATGGGGTTGGTATCTGCCAACACACCCTGTTCGTTCCACTCGATCTTGATCCACGGCGGGTTACCGATCATCAGGTCAAAACCGCCGCGTTCGGCAAACACATCAGCAAACTCCAGCTCCCAATGCATAAAGTGATTCTGCTGTGCTATTGTGCGAGCCAGCTTCAGCCGGGGCAAAAGGGCGCACAGTTCGTCCAAGTTGACCTGAAGCAGGATGTCAGTATCTTCTTCGTCTGCATCTTCTAGCATGGAAAGCTGCTGGGAATCATTGTTGGTGGAGTACAGCCCCACCAAGATCATGTACATATCATTCAGAAATTCGCTGCGGCTGGGCAAAAGATCAGCCTTGTCAATGGGCCAGAACCACAGGGCGCACCAGTAATCCATCGCAAATTTTAAACGAGCATAAGCACCAGCATTTTTGGCATTCTCGGAACGGTACATGGTGCGCAGCATCTGATCTTTGGTGCGGATGGAAGTATGGGAGTCCGGTTCATCATCATTGAATTTGAACACAGACAGGCTGTCGTGCGTCTGCTGCTTCAGCTGCTGACGCAGAGAAATCTGATCTTTCCAGAGCTTGTCAATCGTCTTGGAGAGTTTTTTCAGCGTTTCGATATCATCGTCACAGTAAGGAGCAGTAAATGCCTTGTTCCAGGTGTTCAAAAACTTGATTTTTGCAGGCTCCAGCTGTTTGATGACTTTGTCGGTATAACTGCACATACCGGGGTCGCCCAACAGAAAATGATAGATTTGTGTGGACAACTTGCCGCGCTTGCGCTCGGTGCCAAGGGGAACACGCTCCGGGGCTTTTTCATACCAGCGCAGACCTTTGCTGGTGGCTTGCAGGGAACTCACGCGGTAGCACTGCCGCCGGGCACCAATCAGGGAATTGCCGTTGACCAGCTGGGTACCGAACCACGGCACAAATCCATTAGGATAAATGGTGTTCAGCCACAGAGAAACCTCGGCCAGTTCCACGGCCACAGGGTTCAGGTCAACGCCGTATACATTGCGGTCGGCAATGAACATTTTGACCTTTTGCAGCTGGTTAAAACGTTCTTCGTAGCCGATGATCTCTCCGGTTTCCTGCTCTTTACGAGAAATATAGGCTTCTGCAAGCTGATTGATCGCTTCATTCAAGAATGCTGCGCTGCCCATGGCAGGTTCACAAATGGTTAGATGCAGAATGTCATCCGCAGATTTGTCTTTCAGCAATTCCTTCAGGGCATATTTGACAAGGCATTTGGTTAGAACTTCCGGCGTATAGTAAGAAGCGGATTTTTCCCGTTCGCGGCCAGCCAAGCGGTAGATGAATGTGCCTTTGGCATACATGCGCAACTTGCCCTTTTTGTTGCCAGACGCATAGCGGACGCGTTCCTCTTCTGTATATTGTGCCAAATCAGATTCAGAAACAAAATAGCCGACATCCAGTTCATTGAAGTCAACTCCGGCGCGTTTGACCTCGTATAAATCCTGCTGTGCGATAAAGCCACGGTAGGAGAGCAGAGCTTCGTATACCGCGCCCATTTGGTTGATGCCCAAATTGGCGTAGGAAATACGCCCCCGGCGGCTATTGCGTTTGCCGGAGGCACGTGTCAGGCTCATTAAGTCGATAATACGCAGCATGCAGCTGTTGCGCAGTTTGGCAGCATTGATCAACTTGGTGTACTCCGGGTCAAAGATATGCGCCTTGAGCGGAGCAATCAAAAAAACATCGTGTATACTGTCGGCACCGGTTACTTTTTGAAATTCGGCTTCCGTTTCCGGATAACCGTTATAAATCAGGTCATAAAGTTTTGCCAGCGTTTCATGTAGATAATAGCCATCGCTCACTTCATCCACATCATCTCGGACAGCGTCGGCGATATCCCGCAGACTTTCCAACGAGTAACCTTTCAGATAACTCAGTTCACGGATGGGAGCATAGCCCAATTCTGGCCGCGCCTCAATGAACAGTATGAACAGCATCCGGTACATATAGCGCAGGCACTCCAGTGTCAGCTGTCCGGCATCCACGGGATGCTCTTCTAGGTTAATTTTCTGCCGGGTTCGCATGTCGTGGAGGACTTCATTGCCCAAAAGTTCGATACATTCACGCAGGGCATATTTTAAATCCTGTGAAACACCCGCAGCATTTTTCTGACTCTGCTCGTTTAACTCATCTAGAAGAATAGAACCGTCTTCCGGGCAGAGGGAATCTTTATGCAGTAGGACGACCATGGCTTGCAGGGTTGTGAGTTCCAAGCGAGAAAAGATGTCTTCTAATTCGAATTGCAAATAGCGTTTTTCACTCCATTTGTTCCGGTCAATCAGTGCAATCTGATTCAGCGAAATAAACAGAAGAAAACGCGGCGGCTCTGCGGCACCGAACAGAATCTGTGTGGCAAGATCCTCATTTTTCAGTTCCAGCAGGTCATCGTTGTGGACGGCACCGAAGGCATCTTCCTCTGCAATGTTACCGTCAAAGACATTGCTTTCCAGAATACCGGCATCCGATTCTCTGGAAGCAGAGAGCATGACCCATAGCAGTGGTGCACCGTTGCTCTTTTTCATTTCCAAATAAACGGGAACAGACAGAGAAGCATCTACAGGGACAAGTTCCGGGGCAGCTTCTGGATACCCAAGAGAAGCCAGGTAACGGTCTGCCATCGTGCGAATCGCAGCCAGAAGCTGCAAATTCAATGCACCGCCTGCGTAGCGGTCGTGCAAGGGATAGAACTGTCGGGCGTTTTGTCGCAGCTGTGCCCAAGGTGTGCGGATCTCTTCGGATGACTTTGCAGCCTGAGCCCAGGCAGTGATGGCCTCACCTGCATTTTCCTCAAAGATGGTCGAAAAATAGTGGTTGGTATAATATTCGTTTTTATTTGTGATACCGGTTAGATCGATGCTCATTCGGATACCCCCATCAGGACGGATACGATACGAATATATGGGTTGTTTTGAATCGTCAGGGTTTCTTTTACCCAGTTCGTAAAATCATCAAACAGTTTGTCCACCCGGCGCTCCTGCTCCTGCAGTTGACGTTCATGTTCAAATAGGGTGGTCTGATAGTACTCCTTGTGTTTTTCCTGCAGTTCAATCAGCTTATCCACCTCTGCATCCAGCTTGGGGTTCATCTCTGCCTGGTACTGCTGGTATCGCTCTGTGAGATAGGTCTTTGCCTGCGTGACTACATCGTGCAACAAGCTGCTTGCAGCAACGATGCTTTGGTTCGTGATGCAGTTTGTGTTGGGAATACGCGCGCTACGCAGTCCGGCTTTCTGGACAACCTCCTCCATGGAAAGTCGCTGAATGAATTGCCCATCCCGATACAGCAGACCAAACCATTCATCGATGAGCGGCGTGGATTTCAGGTTGGGAACACTGCCGGAAACGATGTACAACGCTTCACCGGGATACAAAACGCCGGGCAGACCCAGAACGGGAGCTTCTGCGCGTTTGAACAAAAGCCCGGCCTTATCATTGACCCAAGAGAAAATCGGGTGCAGCTTCCACAAATACTGCGAGGACGGCCATGCCGCCTCATCCATGTTCTTTTGCATGCTGGTGCGCATCTGCTCCATGCAGAAGGCTTTGTCATCCGAAAGGCGCAGTGTTTCTCCTTGCGGCATGGCTTCTTCCGGTATAAGCGCACGCAAACGGCGCTCCATTTCCGGGGTTAACCGGATATCTAGGCCAGAAACCGTTTGCAGTTCCTGAACTGGATTGCTGTCAGTCTGATTAAGGTATTGCACAGCTTGCTCCAGATATTCCTTATCGGTGAACAATGTTTCGTCGGAAACAGTTTCTGAAAGCTGCTCAATAGCAGTCTCCTCTGTTTCTGAGGCAGCGGCCATCAAAGCTTCAAAGGGGTTGAATTCCTGCGCATCGGCATCTAGACTCTGAGCAAATGTATCTGCGTCGGAACCGGATTCGATGGCTTCCGCAATCACCGTTTCTTCCTCTTCCACATTGAACTTGCCCAACAGTAAGGCAGGATCGCCGATATTTTTCAGTGCCTGCTCTTCTTTTTGAATCAGAATCTCGATGATACGCATATCACCTTTGATCTGTTTGTTATTGCTCTCAATGAGCAGATAGCGGATATCAGGGCGTTTTTGCTGACCGTAACGGTCGATGCGGCCGTTGCGCTGCTGGAATACCATCAATGACCACGGAATATCAAAGTGAATCAGGCGGTGGCTCAGATAATGAAGATTCAGACCTTCAGAAGCTACATCCGAAGCGACCAGAATGCGGATGGGAGATTCCGTGCGGCCGAAATCTTCTACAATGCGCTGCTGCTCTGCATCGCTCATACCACCAGAAATCTCTTGGATCGCAGAGGACTTCAGCCCCAGATCAGTCCGCAGATGTTCCGCCAGATAATTCATGGTTTCGATGCGCTCGGTAAAGATCACAACGCGGTCACCGGGATCTTTGGGGTTCCATCCGTAGGAATCGCTACGCAAAAGTTCCAGCAGTTTTTGATAGCGCGTGAAGTTTTCGGGCGTGACCTGTCCCAGAGCAGTATGCAACTCTTCTAACAAGCGAATATCGGAAATATCATCTACTGTATATTTTTTATAGAGCTTTTTCAGGCGTGCCTCGATACTTTTGCAGCAGGCAGCTGGGCTGGAAAAAAGAGATTTCTCTAAGTTCGTCTTGAACAGACGTCCAGTATTTTTGGCTTTGCCGGCATCCATTTCCAACTGCATTTCAGCAAGCAGATCGAAGGCATGTTCCTCCTGTGCAGAGGCGTGACAATGTTCCAATGTGACCTGCCGCTCGAGAAATGAGCCGTTAACCTGATCTTTGACATCATTTTTGAAACGGCGGATGCACAGTCCCTTGATGTCTTCCGGGGTGTAGTTTTCAGGGTCTGCGATGGCAGTCGGGTCCAACATGTTCATCAGGGAAGCAAAACTTTTTGCACGGCCATCGTGCGGTGTGGCCGACAGCATGATCATGGTATCACTGCGGTTGGCCAGCAGTTTTGCAAGCCGAGAACGCTGTGCCTGATGGTCACCGCGCTCGGCAACATTCTGCGCTTCATCAATGACGATAATGTCCCAATATGCTTTTTCCAAGTGTGTACGGTATTCCACATCGCGTTTTAAGGTGTCAATGGAAACGATCGTTTTATCATAGTAAAAGAAGGGATTGTAATTGGAGGGCAGACTGGCGCGGATCTTTTGGATTCGGTTGGAATCCAGCCGCACGAGCGGAATAGTAAAGCGATTCCACATTTCTTTTTGGAACTGCGTCATCATGCTTTTTACGGTGACGACCAGAATGCGCTTGCCTTTGCCGCGTGCAATCAACTCCGACATCAGGATACCGGCTTCCAGCGTTTTGCCAAGGCCGACAGTATCCGCAATCAGGATGCGCTGGCGGGGACGCTGTAAGGAAAGCTTGGTTGGGTCCAGTTGGTAAGGCATGGGGTCCATAGCTGCTTTGTGGCCAATATGCAAATTTCTGTCGGTGGGAAGCTGTTGCCGCCATTGGCTTTCTAAATACAATAGTGACCGTTTGAAAAATGGGGATGAGTCGGCAATCAACTGAATGCTCGCAGGATCTACAATCTGAATCTGTTCGAGATCTGTGAGAAAAATGGTATCGCGATTCCTCACCAGTGGAGTGATGCCAACACATTGTAAAACTTGATGACCAAGGCTGTTGGTTTCGATTTTTTTAATGAGCCATTCTTCGTCACGAATAACAGCACGCATACCAGGTGCATAATCTGTCATTTTGAAATCTCCCTGTTTTTTATGATTTTCCGAGATATACATATAAGAGTATAATTATCATTATTCTACCACAGACAGGCACAAACATCAATTCTGCCATAAGAATTGCACGAGATTTTGTTGAAGCCGTCCAGCTGCCATGGTATACTTTTATACATAGGGCAGGTGATACAGGATGTACGAAAAGCAGGGAACACCGCCGTGCGGCGCGCTGAATTCTTATATAGAACAGGTGCATCGGGGAGATTGCAGACATGTAGTTGTTCCGGAGAGTAGAGAATGGTGAATGA
>OHPH01000946.1_pt1 | contig 13722 bp, 12 predicted proteins | sample 1577681 | NCBI WGS metagenome assembly OHPH01 (sample SAMEA3879603, study PRJEB24766) | human gut metagenome | biome: human-associated habitat; feature: feces | place: USA | collected 1985/1987 | reverse complement strand
CAGATGAAAGAACGTTTGGGAGTACAGGATAAAAGACCACTTGCGGATTTCCTGCCAACACTTACCATTGCCGCAAAAAATCTTGCAACTGAAATGACAAATTATAATGTTGAAGAAAAGGACTTGCAAGGAGAATCTGCAATCACTGTTGAACATGTGGAAAATAATACTTCTGTTAGGGACATGCTTGGACAAAGAGGAATTAAACCGGAAGATTTACCAGCATCGGAAGATATTAAGAAACTGGAACGCAGGGTAAAGCGAGAAGAGAAAAAGCTTGCAGAGCAGTCTGGAAAGTTGACAAATGAATAATACAGGAGTGTGAGATTATTGAAGAAGAAAACAAGATGTTACAGATACTCATTACGATAAAAAATATAAGATTTACAGAGACGATTGGATGTTTAATATGATAGAATAAATGAAATGGAAGAAACAATGACAGAACTGAAGTCTAAGATTTATGAGCTTAAGAAAAATCAGATTGAGGCAGACATTTATTGAACGCATTGATTTATTTCTAGAAATCTACAAAGATGGAAATATATTTAACTTTGTGTAAATGTGAGAATCTGAAATTATTGATTATCAAAGGTAATATAGACGGAGTACTGAATCAGCAGTAACATTAGTATATGATTTGAAATCAGACAATGAACAAGGGGGAAACTATTTGAAAAAGAAAAAAGATGAAGTAACAATCCGTTCCAGCGCGGCAGAATATCTAACATATGTTGCTTCTGTTGGAGACCAGCAGGACAGTGTTGAGATGCGTTATGAGGACGAGAATATATGGCTGACACAGAAGATGATGGCTACATTGTATGATGTAGATGTACGTACGATTAATGAGCACATAAAAAAGATATATTTAGATTCAGAACTTGAGGAAGATTCAACTATCCGGAATTTCCGGATAGTTCAAACGGAAGGTTCCCGTCAGGTAACACGTGATACCAAGCATTATAATCTTCAAATGATTATCGCAGTCGGATTTAAAGTGAATAATGAGCGTGCAGTGCAGTTTCGTAAATGGGCTAACAATATCGTTAAGGACTACACCATCAAAGGCTGGGCTATGGATGATGAAAGGTTAAAAAGAGGAACTTATCTGACAGAAAAGTACTTTGACGAGCAGTTAGAGCGCATTCGCGAAATAAGAGCAAGTGAAAGAAAGTTTTATCAGAAAATTACAGACCTTTATGCTACTGCAATAGATTATGATAAAAATTCAGCTACAACAAAGAGATTTTATGCTACTGTTCAGAATAAAATGCATTATGCGGTTCATGGACACACAGCATCAGAGCTGATTGTAGAAAGAGCAGACCATACCAAAGAACATATGGGATTAACAACATGGGCAGATGCTCCAGATGGCAAGATTAAGAAAAGCGATGTTACAATTGCTAAAAATTATTTGAGTCAGGATGAAATGAAACAATTAAATCGTATGGTTACTGCGTATTTAGATTTCGCTGAAAATATGACACTGAGGCATATTCCGTTGACTATGGAGGATTGGGAAAAGCGTCTTAATAGTTTTATTGAAATGTTTGATTATGGGATTTTGCAGGATGCAGGTAAGGTGTCTGCTGAGATTGCAAAGCTTCATGCTGAGACTGAGTTTGAGAAATATCGAGTTGTTCAGGACAGATTGTTTATGTCTGATTTTGATAAGTATATGTTAGAGTTGGAAGAAAACGCAAAGAAATAAGAATATGATTCAGTGGGATGATGAAGTTGCTTGGACAAATTAATTAACGAGAGGGGTTTAACATGAATTTTGAATGGATTGATTATTATACGGAATTTGCAACCAAATTATTGACATTTAAAGATAATAGAGAAGAATTAATACATAAAATATATAGTATTTATGACAATATAGGTATAAGTGTTCCAAAATTGGAGAAAGATGACGAAATCACAGACATTGATCCGTTCACTGTATTTGGTTTGTTTAATAAAGGTATAACTAATAATAATCGTATATTAATTCTTAATGGTATTGCTTCAGAATTTCAAATATCTGCGAATATACCGGTTAATTTTGATGGGGTTCCAGTATTAAATAATTTAAAAGCTACATTCTATAGTTTCATAGATGAAAGAAATGACAGTGATATAGATAATATATGGGAATTATTTGAGGCTGCAATAAATTTTTCGGAATCAGATAGTAAAGAGAATCGTCAAAGGTTTATAGAGTATTACAATATAGTGCATGAGCAGAGATGTATTAAATGGAATATAACAATTGGATTATATTGGATACGACCATATACATTTATTAACCTTGATTCTAGAAATCGCTGGTATATGATAGATACCAATAATATGCCAGATGAATTTGTAACTGCCATAAATAAAAAATTAAATAAAGTTCCATATGCAGAAGAATATCTTGAGATAAGAGATATATGTCAAAAAACATTTGAATCAGCAGAATGTAAATATAAATCTTTCCCAGAATTATCGTATTATGCATGGATAGAATCTGAAAGAGTGAATAAAGAATTAAAATCAGAAGATAAAAAAGCATCTAAGGCTTACTTTTTAAGATGGTTCAAACCATTGATACAGGCATTACGGGATTTAGGTGGTTCAGGTACACCTGCACAGGCAAGACAAAAAATTGTAGAAAATGAAAAGCTTACAGATGAAGAGATAAGCATTAAAAGAGGTAAAAATAATGCCAATAAATTTGAAAATGAAGTGGCATTTGCAAGAAGCTATCTGGTAAAAACAGGATATATTGATAAAAGTGTCTATGGTATATGGACACTTACTGATGCAGGAAAAAATGTAGAAATGACAGACGAATTAGCGTCGGAAATATTTAAAAATGTTGTTGCAGATACACAGAAGAGAAGAAAAGATGATGAAAATACATTTTCTGATAGTGATGTAGATACAGTGCACTATTGGCTTTATACCCCTGGGCAGGGAGCTGAGAAATGGAAAGAGTGCTGTGATAGAGAAGTTATGCTTCTGGGTTGGGGTAAAATAGGAGATTTAGAAATATTTAATACTAAAGATGAAATAAAGCAGCAACTTAAGCAGGTATATGGCAATGAAAGTTCTTACATAAATTTATCTAATACATTATGGCAGTTTGCTCATGATATTAAAATTGGAGATATAATTTTTGTTAAAAAAGGAAATAGCAGTGTTATTGGAAAGGGTATAGTAGAATCTGATTATAGTTATGATTCAGATTGTGATAGTGAATATAGAAATGTTAGAAAAATCAATTGGATAAATGAAGGGTTATGGTCAGTTCAGCAGAAATTGCCACAAAAAATGCTGGCAGATATTACTCCATATACTGATTTAGTGCAGGAATTAGATTCTTTATTTGAAAATATTGATGATGAAGATGAAAAGGAAATTGTATATCCTGAATATACAAGAAAAGATTTCTTAAAAGATGTTTATATGTCAGAGGAAGACTATAATAGATTAACAGGGGTTCTTTGTAATAAAAAGAATATAATTTTACAGGGAGCACCTGGTGTAGGTAAAACATATGTAGCAAAAAGACTGGCATATTCCATAATGGGAGTTAAAGATGTTGAGCGTGTAAAGATGGTTCAGTTTCACCAGAGTTATTCATATGAAGATTTTATTATGGGATTTAGACCAACACTTTCTGGGTTTGAATTAAAAAAAGGTGCGTTTTATAACTTCTGTAAAAAAGCAGAAATAGATAGTGACAATGATTATTTTTTCATTATAGATGAAATAAATAGAGGAAATCTCAGTAAAATATTTGGTGAGTTATTCATGCTGATTGAAAAAGACAAACGTGGAAGTGAGTTGCAGCTTTTATATTCAGATGAAAAATTTGCAGTACCTAAAAATGTTTATATTATTGGAATGATGAATACAGCTGACAGAAGTCTTGCAATGCTTGATTATGCACTTCGAAGAAGATTTGCATTCTTTGATATCAAGCCGGGATTTGATACAGAAGGGTTTATTGAATACAAAAAATCAATTAATAACGAAAAATTTGATAAACTTATAAATTGTGTACAGAATTTAAATAATTCTATTTTAGCAGATGAATCTTTAGGAGAAGGATTCTGCATTGGACATAGCTATTTTTGTAATTTAAAACAAGAAGATGTTAATGAACAATGGTTATATGGAATAGTTGAATACGAGCTTATTCCATTGCTAAAAGAATATTGGTTTGATGAATCGGGCAAAGTACATGATTGGAGCGAGAGATTAAGGAGCGCAATTAGGTGATACCAATACAGAATATATATTATATGCTTTCATATTCGTTTAGTGTATTGAATGAACAGGGGTATAAAAGCATTGCTACAGAAAAATTTGATAATATTGCAGAACTTATGGCAGCAATATTGGTAAAGGGTATTGCAACGCAATTAAAACGCGGATTACAAAAAGAATACATTGGAAGAACAGAAGAGCTTTCATTGTTAAGAGGGAAGATAGATGTTTCTGAGTCTGTAAAAACTCAGACAATGTTAAAGAGTCAGATGGTGTGTTCATATGATGAGTTTTCAGTGAATGGATTGATGAACAGAATTTTAAAATCAACAGTGCATTTGCTTTTAAAGTCAGACATTTCGGCAAAACGAAAAAAAGGACTAAAAAAACTTATGGTATTTTTTGCAGATGTTGAGTTGATTGATTTAAATATTGTTAATTGGAATATTCAATACAATAGAACGAATCAGACATATCAAATGATGATTTCTATATGTTATTTAGTTGTAAAAGGACTACTTCAAACCAATTCATATGGTAATACAAAACTAATGGATTTTATAGATGAGCAGAGAATGTGTTATTTATATGAGAAATTTATTCTTCAATATTATAAGAAAGAATTTCCACAGCTTTCAGTAAATGCGTCCCGAATATCATGGCAGTTGGATAATGGAGAGGATACATTGCTTCCAATTATGCAGAGTGATATTTCATTGCAAAAAGATAATACAGTACTCATCATAGATGCAAAATATTATTCACATACAACTCAGGTGAAATATGACAAACATACACTTTATTCTAATAATTTGTATCAGATTTTTACATATGTAAAAAACAAAGATTATGAACTTAGACAGCAAGAACATGAAGTTTCAGGAATGTTGCTATATGCAAAGACAGATGAGGATATTCAACCAGATAATGTATATCAGATGAGTGGTAATCAAATATCAGTTAAAACATTGGATTTAAATTTACCATTTTCAGATATATCCAGACTATTAAATGATATAGTTAAAATACATTTTGAATTGTAATCAGAAGATATATAAAAAGCACTTTCAACAGAGAGTGATCAGCCCCCTGTCAAGTAGACAAGTAAAAAATCTAAAATAAGTTTATAAATATCCGCCACATTTGACTCAGTGTGGCGGATATTTATGTTATTAGACGTTTATGCACACCACTTTGCTTTGTATGCTTCTATTCTTTTGTTCTCTGCAATCGGATATTGTGTCGGGGTTTCCGCCGATAATGCTTCGCTTCGTACTTCCAGTGGCGTTTTGCAATGGAATCTTTCCTGCAGTCTTTCTTCGGCATAAAACTTTATATATTTGTCGATTGCCGAACGTAAAGATACCTCATCGGTTATCTTATACATACAATACATCTCTGATTTGATAATCCCCCACAATCCTTCAGTAGGACCATTATCAATGCAGTGTCCAACACGGGACATAGACTGTTCCATGCCTTGTTCACGAAGCCTTTTCTGAAATATTTTACTCGTGTACTGAAAACCTCTGTCAGAATGAAAAATCGGCCTGGCATCCGGATTATCTTTGAGAGCCTTATCGTATGTGTCAAACACAAGCTTATTGTTATTTCTTCCGCTTATGACATACGCAACTGGAAATCGATCATATAGATCAATGATGACACTGAGATATAGTTTCCTGCCAGTCTCAGGAACCTTGAATTCCGTAACATCCGTAGCCCATTTCTCATTAGGTTTCGTTGCATTGAATTCCCTCTTCAGCTTATTTTCCGCTGTTGTCTCCGGTCTGGACGACTGGTATTTCTTCTTCTTTTTACGGATAATAGAATGAATTCCCAGCTTCTTCATAATTCTGTGAACTCTGTTTTTGCTGTAGCTGGTGTGATTGAAATGGTTGATCCAGCTTGTCATCCGCCTGTATCCCAAGATATGTCCGAACCGCTCGTCATACTCCTTTATCAGTTCTGCCAGTTTTGTGTTCTCGGATTCCTGCTCTGGAATTGTCCGGTGCAGCCATTTATAGTAAGCAGCGTGTGATATGCCCAATTGTTTGCACATCCAGTTGATACTCCATTGTTTTTTTCGTAAAAATATTTTATTGCCTGATATTTTGATTCAAACCGTAGTTTTCCAAGCCTCACATCCCTTCGAATTCCTTCACTTTTTTTAACAGTTCCACCACCATATCTTTTTCTTCAAGTTGGCGCTTTAGTCGAAGGTTCTCCCGGCGCAGCCGCTCCAGTTCATCAACTTCATCATCCGTTTTGTTGTGTCCACGTTTATCGGATAGACCATCTTCTCCAGCAATATCATATTTTCTGACCCATGAATACACTTGGCTATAAGAAACATCATATAGAGAAGCTGTTCCTTTATAATCCCGGTTGTGGGTAATACAGTATTCGACGATTTTTTTACGTTCAGCTAGCGTTGTCTTTCTTCTTGCTTCTGCCATATAGACCTCCCTCTTGGGATCATAATCCCTAAGTTCTCTATTGGCATTATACAACGAAATCCATTTTTGTAGTGTTGCATGTGAAGGAATTCCATATCTGGCGCATAAATCGGTAACCGATCCTTCCCCGTTGATATACTTCCGAACCATTTCAATTTTAAATTCACTGGAATAGGAATGGTTAGCTGTAACAGAGCAGAGGGCTTCTATTCCCCCATTTTGATATGCCAGTATCCAGTTTCTTATAGTTCGTGTACTTTTTATAGATAAATCTACCATAATTTCAGAGACAGAACGTATTCCATTCAGATAATCCTCGACAGCAGAAATTTTTTCTTCAATCGTACACTTGGGTTTTCTTCCCATAAAAATACCTCCAAAGTAGATTTTGGTTATTTACCTTGTCTACTTCAGAGGTATCGTATCAGAGTGGTTGGTGCTTTTTTCATGCCTGAAGAAATCTGTTTTTTATGCCCATTTTTACGGAAGGAGGTATCGACCGTGGCTAACAGAATTATGGGTATTACTGTCAAGATTGGCAAAGATACCACCAAATTACAGACTGGCTTCCTGTATAATTCAAAGTGTAGAAAAAATAGAAAATTATATTTCATCAACGTTTCATAAAAGGTGTGTAGAATGATATTAAAAGTAGCTATAAAATGCTATTGTGTAAAAAATAAAGGAGGAATAATTTATGAAAAAATGCTTGTCCAGTAGATGCAATTAGTTATGGAGTAAGAAAATAGAAAGGAGTAGTTAGGAAAGTGATAAAAAATGCTATAGCATATATTACAAGAAAGAGAAATAGAACTTTAATAATTTTTATCATATTAACTATAGTTCTTTCTTGCTTGTATTCTTGTTTAACAATAATGAAATCAAGCGATGAAATAGAAAAGGCTTTATATGAAAGTTCTAATTCTTCAATATCAATAACAAGAAAAGATGGTAACTATTTTAATGTTAATGAATTTAAAGATATTGAAAAATTAAAAGAAATTGAAGAAAAAATAATTCAATATGATGGATTAGCAAAGCTAAAAGATGCTAAAGTAGTTAGCGGAGAACAAAGAATAAATAGAGAAGATTTATCTGACGAATTTAAGAATGTTGTTTCACTCGAAGCTACAAATAATACTAAAAGAAATATTTTATTTAGTAGTGGAGTATTTACAATTAAAGAAGGTAAAAATATAGGAGAAAATGATAAGGATTCAATTATTGTTCATGAAGAATTTGCTAAACAAAACAATCTAAAATTAGGTGATGAAGTTGATCTTGAATTACTAGATATTGAAAAAAGTGGAAAAATAAAAAGTCATAAATTTAAAATTATAGGGATCTTTTCTGGTAAAAAACATGAAACATATACAGGGCTATCTTCTGATTTTAGCGAAAATATGGTGTTTGTAGATTATTCAACAAGTCAAGAGATATTAAATAAATCAGAAAATAATAAAATTGCAAATAAAATTTTAATGTATTCTGGTAGTGCAGAATCTACGGACTTAGCCTTAAACAAATTAAAAGAGCTTAAAATTGATGAGTCAAAGTATTTTGTTGAAAAAGATTCTAATGCGTTTGAAGAGTCTTTGGAGTCAGTGAGTGGAATAAAACACATAATAAAAATAATGACTTATTCTATTATGTTAGGTGGGATGGTTGTTCTTTCATTAATCTTGATTCTATGGTTAAGAGAAAGAATTTATGAAATAGGTATATTTTTATCTATTGGAACATCTAAGATACAAATTATAATGCAATTTATATTCGAGTTATTATTCATATCGATACCAAGTATAATATCTTCCTTATTTCTAGGAAATGTATTACTAAAAGTAATTGCAGGTGGAATCGTTAACTCAGAGGACTCAATGATTTCTGGTGGAAGTTTAATAAATGATAGTTTTATGTTAAATATTACAACACTTGGACAAAGTTATTTAATATTAATAAGTATTATTGTTTTATCAGTTGTATTTGCTTCTTCATTAATATTAATCAAGAAGCCTAAAGAAATATTATCAAAAATAAGTTAGGAGAAAATAATGGATATATTAGAAATAAAGAATGTGGCATATAGTTATGTAAATTCTAAAGAAAAAGTTTTGTCAGGAGTAAATCAAAAATTTGAACTTGGGAAGTTTTATGCGATAGTAGGAAAGTCAGGAGCAGGAAAATCTACACTTTTGCATATTCTTGCTTGCATTGACAATTATCAGGAAGGCGAATATACTATTGACGGAACTCTGGTAAAAAATCTTTCAGAAAAGCAATATGCAAAAATTCGTAATGAAAAAATAGGCATGGTAATGCAAGATTTTGCTCTTGTAGAAGATTTCACAGCTTTGGAAAATGTTATGATTCCACTCAATTTCTCAAAGCAGAAAATAAAAAATAAAAAAGAAAAGGCTCTTGCTGCATTAAAATCTGTTGGCATTGGAGAACTTGCGAAAAAGCCCTGCAATAAGCTTTCTGGCGGACAAAAGCAGAGAGTTGCAATCGCCCGTGCGATAGTCAACGAACCGAGCATGATACTCGCCGATGAACCAACAGGTGCGCTTGATACCAAAACCTCTGCGGAGATCATGGCACTGTTCAAATCATTGAATAAACAGGGACGTACAGTAGTGATAGTTACTCACGATCCCAAAATCGCCGAACAATGCGACAGGATTATTGAGATAAGTGACGGGAGAATAGTAAAGTAAAATAAAGGCGGATATCGGGCGCTATCTCGCACTGTCGTTACACTACCCTCAGGTGCTAGTGATCGCAAGGTCATGTGGGTTCAAGTCCCGTCATCCGCACCATACTTGTGCAATAAAATAGATGCACACCTCGAAAAGCTCGTATTTACGAGCTTTTTTTGCGTTTTGAGAGCGAAATTTTCAGGTGTAAAACCGTAGATGCTTTTTCGTTAAAAAAGGATCTGAACCCTCAACAATTAAATATTGTCAAGCATTCCGGCAAGTTATGAGCAGATTTTGCTCCCTACTTGCCGTATTTTTATGAAAAAAAGTTTCACGAAGTTTTAAAGGCTGTTTTGTCTAATATCACGAATTAATGTGATGTTAAACGAAACAGTCTTTTTTGTTAGCACAAGAGAGAGGGTGATTCCAATGTGGCAGGTATACCATTAAAAGAGATCAAAAATTAATTCAACAGGAGGCAATATGATATACAACCAAAACAAGGTAGAAATACTGAGACAGAGATATCCGGAAGGAACAAGGATCTGCGTTGACTCGATGGACGACTACTGTCCCTTTGAAAGCGGAACCTGTGGTACGGTTGAGTTTGTGGATGATGCAGGTACTCTCCATTGCAAATTCGATAACGGAAGAACGCTCGGAGTTATTCCCGATGTGGATAAGTTCCATAAAATTGATCAGGAACAGACTCAGACCGATTAGCAAACAGAAGAAATTACGGAAACTGAGGATATTGAAGAATCTGAAGAAATGAATATATCAATGTGACGGTCAAGTTTTGAAAAAAGCTTGGCCGCTTTTTTATTGCAGAAAGGAACGTGGTAGATGATAAAATATTTCGAAATCTTTGCAGGTATCGGCGGATTCCGCTCAGGACTTGAAAAAGCAGGCGGCTTTGAGTGCGTCGGTTACTGCGAGATAGATAAGTATGCAAAAAAAGCTTATGAAACTTTGTATGATACAGAAGGTGAGGTGTTTTATGATGACGCAAGAAAAATCAACCCAAACGAGCTTCCTGATCTCGACCTTATATGCGGAGGATTCCCTTGCCAAAGCTTTTCAATCGCTGGAAAACGAAAAGGATTCAGCGATACCCGAGGGACTCTCTTCTTTGAGATCGCCAGGATTGCCGCCATTAAAAAACCTAAGTATCTGCTCCTTGAAAATGTTCCCGGACTCCTATCACATAACCAAGGCAGGACGTTTGCGACCATCCTTAGTACGTTGGATGAATTGGGGTACGATGTCGTATGGGAAGTGCTTAACAGCGCAGATTTTGGTGTACCCCAATCCAGAAAAAGAGTGTATATTATCGGATTTCATAGAGAAAAGTGTTCCGGAAAAGTATTGTCTTTCACAGACGCAAATCCAAAAACTCTTGTCAAAAGAATTTCAGGCAGAGAGGGAAACAGAGTATATTCAGCCGACGGACTGAGCATAACCCTTACAAGTCAGGCTGGCGGTTTTGGAGGAAAAACAGGTCTTTATGAGATAATCGGCCTGCCGATAAAATCAAAAACTAAGTCAGGCTATCAGATAGCTCTGCCCGGTGACAGTATTGATCTTGCATACCCAAATATGAATTCAAGGCGTGGGAGAGTAGGAAAGGAGATAGCTCATACCCTTACAACAAGCTGTAATCAGGGATATTATGCGTTGGGGATAGATATGAATCCTGAGCCGAAAGTCACAGAGCTTGCAAGATGTATAACCGCAAGACAGGACAGCGGTATTGGTCATCACAAAGGCGAAAAATCGGGGATAGTCCTCATAACAGACCCGATAGCCGTGCTTGATCCTGCAAAAGCAGAAACAAGACAGCAAGGCCGAAGATTTAAACTTCCCAACGAGCCGATGTTTACTTTGACCGTTACCGACAGACACGGCGTTGTGTACTGCGGGTATATCAGAAAACTTATGCCGCTAGAATGTTGGCGGCTGCAGGGCTTTACCGATGAGCAGTTCAACAAGGTCAAAGCCACAGGAATGTCCGACGCTCAGCTTTACAAGCAGGCAGGAAATGCGGTGACAACTAATGTTATTGAGGCTCTTGCAAAGTATATTTTAGATATCGAAAAGGAGAATACAAATGGATAATATGGTGAAAACATTTGTGAATGAGGAGTTTGGCTCGGTGAGAACTATCGAGGAAAACGGAAGGGTGATGTTTTGTGGAAAAGACGTGGCTCTCGCATTGGGGTATAGCGATACTAACAATGCGATAAAAACTCATTGCAAAAAAGATGGGGTGGTGATTCACCACCTCATAGATTCAATGGGCAGAAAGCAAGGTGCTAAGTTTATTTCTGAAGGTAATCTTTACAGACTTATATCCCACTCCAGACTTCCCTCTGCTGAAAAATTTGAAAGCTGGATATTTGATGATATCCTCCCAACTATCCGCAGAACAGGCGGCTATGTTTCAAACGAAGAAATGTTTATTGAAAACTACCTGCCCTTCCTCGACGAACCGTACAAAAATCTTTTCCGTCTGCAGATGACGTTTATCAGCAAATTGAATGAACGGATCAGAAATGATAAGCCACTCGTGGATTTCGCTCTGCACGTTGCCGACAGCGAGGATCTCATAGATATGAATGCTATGGCAAAGCTTGCGGCTGCTGAAAATTTCAATATCGGCAGAACAAGGCTGTTTCGTTGGCTGAAAGAAATGGGAGTTCTTATGTCAAACAATCTGCCGTATCAGAGATATATTGACCGCAGATATTTTGTTGTAAAAGAGTCTGTGTTCGAAGTCGAGGGTATGAAAAAGACTTATCGGCAGACGTTTGTGACGGGAAAAGGTCAGCTTTTTATCATAGGTCTGCTGAAAAAATATTACGGGAAGGAGATGTCGTGATGTCCAAAAAGCCAAAATGTCCGCTGATAGGGCAGGACGGAAATATCTTTAATCTTATTGGCATAGCCTCAAAAACGCTGAAAAGGAATGGAATGTATGATGAGGCAAAGGAAATGTGCAGCAGAATAACTTCTTCGGGCAGTTACTATGAGGCCTTGAATGTTATCGGCGAGTATGTTGAGATCACTTCTACCGATGATGAACAGTCGGAAGATGAGGATATGGAAATGGAGATGATGTAAATGACGTATTTGTTCATTGGAATGATGATAGGTGTTATCATCGGAACAACGATAGGTTCTCTTGCCGTGGCTTTTAAGTCTGCGGAAAAAGAGATCGCACGTCTTGATAAGGAGGTCAAAGATGCACACAAACAGAGTTAAAGCGAAAGTAGACTTCAAGTTCTGTATGGGTAATATTCCTGCAATGCTGAGAGCAACAAAGCCTGTGCTTTTGGAAAAGCAATACAAGGAGCTGTGTAATGAGGTAAACAAAGCCGACGGCTACCTTGAACAGAAACGCATAATATTCAGCTATGTCGACCCAATTATCAAGGGTTGAAACACAACAAAATGAAAATCAGCGGGCAGGCAGTATAGCTCATATCAAATTTGAGCGTGAAATGCGCTGTCCGCGCTAGGACAGGTCGTTTTGCCAACAGCAGATAAAAATCTGGTGCTTGCAAAGCGACTTTTCGTTTGTGTGAACTTTTTTCTGCTGTTTGGCAAGGAAAGGAGTTTCATGAACAGTTTTATGTCATGGGTAGGTGGAAAGAAGAATCTTCGTGACGAAGTGCTTGCAAGATTTCCGCCTTACTATGAAAGGTATATCGAGGTTTTCGGCGGTGCAGGCTGGGTGTTGTTTCATAAGCCGCCGGGTATGGATTTTGAGGTGTATAACGATTTTAACGGAAATCTCTCAAATCTTTATCGGTGTGTGCGTGATAAACCCAATAAGCTGAAATACAAGTTGCGGTATGTCCTCAATTCCCGTGAAGATTTTGACCGTATCGCTTTACTTCATAAGCGTGGGATTTTTGAAAAGCTATGTGATGCAGACAGAGCGTCAAAATTCTATCAGCTCATAAGGTACAGCTATGCTTCGGGACTTGACAGCTTTGGAAGTCAGCCGCATTCGATGTGGTCGGACTTCCCTATGATCGACCTTGCCGCAAGGCGGTTGCAGAAGGTAGTAGTTGAGAATAAAGATTTTGAAAAGCTTATCAGGCAGTATGACAGACCCGTCAGCTTTTTTTACTGCGATCCGCCCTACTTTGCTACAGAAAGCTACTACAAGGACGTGGGATTTACGGCAAAGGATCATATCAGACTGCGTGATACACTTTTAGAGATCAAAGGCAAGTTCTTGGTTTCATACAATGACTGTCCGGAGATAAGGGAGATATGGGACAAGCCTAATATCCACATCGAGGAGATAA
>OHPH01000934.1_pt1 | contig 13862 bp, 9 predicted proteins | sample 1577681 | NCBI WGS metagenome assembly OHPH01 (sample SAMEA3879603, study PRJEB24766) | human gut metagenome | biome: human-associated habitat; feature: feces | place: USA | collected 1985/1987 | reverse complement strand
GATGGCGGAGATGATAATGAAGAAAATGGTGAAGGATGCGGGGCGTGAGGAGGAATTCGAGATAAGTTCGGCGGCTACTTCGGATGAAGTCATAGGGTATGACATTTATCCGCCGGCAAAGGAATGCCTGAAGAAACATGACATTCCGTTTCAGAAAAGAGGTGCACGACAAGTGACTGATGAGGACTATTCATATTATGACCGCATCTTCGTCATGGACTGGGCCAATCTTAGGGACATGAAGCGACGATTCGGCGATGAAAAAGGCAAAATCCAGATGCTCCTGTCATTGGCCGGAGAGGAACGCGAAATTCCGGACCCTTGGTACACAGGAGATTTCGAAAGCACTTACAGAGACATCTGCACGTCATTAAATAAATTCCTAAGCGAGAGTCTCTAGCTCATTTACAATCACTTCCGCTGCGGAGAGAGCCCAGTCAGGGAATTTCTCGTCGCGGTGGAAGTGGCCTTTTTCCGCGAAATCCAGAAGCACTGAAAGGTCGAATTTGTCAGACTCGATCGCGGCACTTTCACGTGTGGCATCATAGGCATTGCACTTCTGCTCGATATGCGAAGGCACCATCATCAGCGGCTTGCCCAGATACATTGCCTCGCAGATGGACTCGAAACCGGCGGTAGACGCGTATGCACGGCAACCTGCCATCTGGCGCAGGAACTCCTTGTCATCCAGATAATAGAAACTGAGCGTGTCATCCACGACCTTGACCGGGGCCTCGGCAGCATTGTCCCAGAAAAAGCGCAGAGGCACGGACGGGTGGGCCTCATGCCATGAATTCACCTCCTCCGCGAAACCGGCATTGAGCATGTACCCGAGAATATAGTCGCCGTCCTTGAAATCGGGGCTGTTCCGGTACGCGAGCACCTCAGGACGCAGCAACGGCGGCACCACCCTGATCTTCCCGTCATGCGGCATCTGCCTGAAAGACAGCGCCAAAACCTTCTCGGCCCCGGTCGCTATCGCGCGCGAAAACAGGTTCAATGCTATGTGACCTTCGTAGCCGAATTCAGGAATATGCATGTCCTTGTGCAGGAAAAGGAATTGGTGGCCGATGCAGACCATCGGAACTTTCCTTCCGGTAAGGCCGTGCGCGATAGTTCCAAGAATCTCGTAAAAATTCACGACCACGTCCGCACCGCTGTCCTTGATACGATTTCGGATCAATGATATTGAAGGAATGAATTTCGGTGACATGGCCAGGTTGAAGAGCACAGTTTTCAGCGCATCCGGCCGCTTGTCCTGCGCCGCAGACACGAAATTCACTGACTCAAAATAAGTTATAGGGGCATTGACGCCTTCCGTAAAAAAAGCAGGCAAGGTACGGGATTCACTTTTGCCTACTAGCATTTCCACGACTTCATGGCCGCGTGAATGAAGCAATTTTTCCATCGTCATCGCCTGGGTGAGATGCCCTCTCCCCTCGCCTTGTATTATGAACAAATACTTCATATCTATAACAGTATTAGAGGTTTACCTATTGCTGAACGGCGCCGTAACGCGCAATACGCCATTCCCCGTCGTAATTTTCCACAAGAGCGGTCAGGGATTCCACCCAATCGCCGCAATTCAGATAATGAATGCCGCCCTTCAGGATCTTGTCTTCCGGATGATGGATATGGCCGCAGATAATGCCGTCGCATCCTTTCGCCTTGGCAAATGAAGCGAGGTCGGATTCAAATCCAGAAATCGCTGATACAGCCTGCTTTACCTTGTGCTTCAGGACGGCAGAGAGCGAATAGTATTCCTTGCCGCGTTTCATGCGGGCCTTGTTCCAGACATTATTGAATTTCAACAGGAGATTATATGCGACATCGCCAAGTTTCGCAAGAAACCTCAGACGTGCCGTTATACTGTCGAAAGCATGGCCGTGGATAACCACGTACGAATGCTTGTCCTCCTTTATGACAAACTCATGTACCAGACTGATATTGGCCATTTTGGACGGCACCAGAGGGTCCAGGAAATCATCATGGTTACCTGTGACATAAATCACTTCCGTGCCATGTTTTTCCATCATCTTCATGATTACATGGAAAAACGCCGAATGCACCACAGTCCATTTGTCACTGGAATTTTTCAGCTGCCATCCGTCTATGATATCGCCATTCAGAATCAACCTGTCGCAATTGACAGAACTGAGGAACTCGGTAACTTCACGCACCTTGGAAAATGGTGCGCCGATATGCACATCTGAAATGATGACAGTCTTGTAATGTGGACGTTCAAGTGCCATATAAATAATAATTTAATCCCGTTTAGGCTCTGTAAATTCCTTGATCCGCTGGTCATCCGAGATCGGACAGACAAGAATATTGCCGCCGCTTTCCGCGACAATGTAGTCCTTCAATCCGTTCACGACGACCATTCCAGGCCCGGAAGCATGAACAATGCAATTTTCGCACCCGTTCAGGCGGACATCCGGCCCGACTGCCGTATTTCCATGTTCATCATGGACACTTTTTTCTCCAATCGAGCTCCAGCTTCCCAAATCCGACCACTCCAGATCGGACGCAATCACATAAATGGAGTCAGATTTTTCCATGACGGCATAGTCAATGGAAATTTTCTCGCAGGTCGGAAAAAGCTTCGCCAGAACATATTTCTCTTCAGGAGTATACAATGCCGGTGCGAGCCTGTCAATAACGCCGGCAATCTGCGGAGCGAACTTCCTCAACTGTTCCACAATCGTCTGAACCGTCCACACGAAAATTCCGGCATTCCAGAAATAATTACCTGCGTCAATGTATTTCTGCGCGGTAACGGCATCCGGCTTTTCCTTGAAGGCGTCCACCTTGACCACCGCATCCGTTTCCGGTACGGAAGAGCAGATATAGCCATAGCCTGTCTCCGGCCTCGAAGGATGAATGCCGATAGTGACAATGCTGCCCGATTTCTCAGTGAATTCCAATGCCTTACGTATGCAGTCCCTGAATTTTTCCGTTTTCAGGACAATGGCATCAGATGGTGTCACTACGACATTGGCCTGGGGATCTTTCATCATGATCTTCCAGCAGGCGTAGGCGATGCACGGGGCTGTGCTGCGCGCTACCGGTTCCGCAAGTATCTGGTCTTCAGGGACAAATGGCAGCTGCGCGCGGACATCGGAGACATATCCGGCCGAGGTGACGACCCAGATTCCGGAAGGTCCGCAAAGTGGCATGAAACGCTCTGCCGTGAGCTGTATGAGTGTCTTTCCGAGCCCAAGCATATCTATGAATTGCTTCGGCTTAGAAGGGGTACTTACGGGCCAGAGTCGGCTGCCGATGCCTCCGGCCATGATGACTACGTGTGTGTTCATTGAATTAAGCGTATTTCGCTTTCGACCCTATTCTCCCGAATCAGATTCAGTTCCAGTTCCTAAATTATTCAATCACGTTACCCTCACCCTAAATCCTTGAGAAATACGAGTCAAAAACTGTTTCCTTCAAATTTATGAAATAAAAATTAGTTTTCCTCGGGGTGGGGATACGAAAAAGCGCAGACTGACGGGCCTGCGCTTGAAAATCAACATGTCATACAGTGATTATTCTTTTACTTTGCGCTTCCAGTTGAAGACAGGAAGGATGAAAGAAATCGCTGCGGCAGCAATCCAGAACCATGAAACAGGACCGAAATCGTAGCTCATGACCTTGGCACCGTCAACTACGGTCTCGACTGCATTGCCGTCAATGAGAACACCGCTGATGATATCCTGAACACCTGCAGCCAGGTAACTTGCCATGCCGACCACGCCGAGTGCTGCACCGGTCGCCTCTCTAGGAACGATGTCCACTGCCATCAGGCCTCCGACGAAGCAAATCAGCACGCCGATCGCGATACCGAACAGGATCATTGCAATGATATTGAGCGTCCAGCTGTTTCCGCCGAAGAGGAAGAGGGCCAATGCGATGGTTTCCAGGACGCCGGCCACGAATGCAGGGTATTTTCTGTCACCGCGGAACGCCACGTCAGAAATCCATCCGGAAAAGATTGTTCCGATGACGCCGAGAATGGCATTGATGGAAATGATGAAGGTCGCGTCTCCGAGGTCGAAGCCCTTGACTTTCTGGAGGAAGAGCACGCCCCAGCCGTTGATGGCGTAGCGGCTCATATACATGAATGCGCTGGAAAGCGCGAGAATCCATACGCCAGGATTTCTGAGTACCTGCTTCTGGATAGCCTTGACATCCTTGGTTTCTTCTTTCTTTTCTTCTTTCTTCTCACCTGTGAGTTCCTCGATCGGAGGAAGTCCGCATCCCTCAGGCGTGTCATGCATCCAGAAAATGATCAATGCCACACCGATGAAACCGGCGATGGCTGCTCCGATGAAGCCCCACTGCCAGCTGAAAGACCTTACGATGATACCGACGAAAAGGAATGAGAACCACTCGCCAAGGTTATGGCTTTCTTCAGCGGGAACCACCGCGACAGCGCCACGACTGCACAAGGCGATCCGATGGACTGCGACCAGCCGCTTACTGCCCACATTATGCAGAAGCAGATGAAAAACAGGATATTGGATGTAGCGCCGATGGCTTCGGATGCTCCGAGGAAACCCATGATAAGGTTCATCAGGGCAGATGAGAAAAGGCCGACAGCCATGAAACGCTTGATGTTGCTGTAGTCTGTAAGGAATCCGTTTACGAACTTGCCTGCCGCGTAAGCGAACAGAAGACATGAACTGACGACACCGATCTGTGTCGCATCCATGAGTCCGCTATCCATGATAGGCTGTTTTACCACATTGAGAGTCGTTCTGCAGACATAATACAAGCTATAGCCGAGTGTTCCGGCAAGGAACGACTGCATAGCAAATTTCTTGTAAGTTTTCTGGACAGCGGCAGCAGGCACCTTTTTCTCTGACGGCCCGCTAATCTTGAAGTAATCGATAATACCCATGTTAATGTTTTAGCAATTTAGTTTTTCTGTTTATGTTTAGTTTTTCTCGGCAAGTGACTGCCTAAAAAAGCTCCGCAAGTTATCAAAAATAATCCACACGGGCAAAGAAAGCCGGGAGATTCCGTTGTTTTTTGTAATATTTTCGTAACTTTGTCTGATGTGACCGGCGCGCGAAAACCGCTCTTGTTCACGGACATGAAAACTTTAACACTAAATTTATATGAAAACAAGACTGATGATTTTCATTGCAGCAATCTGCTGCATGGCATCTTGCAAGGAAGCCGCTCCACAGTATGCGAATCGCGCAGAAATGATCGCGGCACAAATCCACAACCCGAATTCCAAGTATGTTGTCGTAGCATGCCACAGAGGTGACTGGAGAAACTATCCGGAAAACTCCATCCCTGCCATCGAATCCATCATCAGGATGGGTGCCGACATCATGGAACTCGACCTCAAGCTTACCAAGGACAGCGTTCTCGTACTTTCACACGACTGGACCATCGACCGTTGCACCACTGGCAAAGGCCGCGTAAGCGACTATACTCTCGATGAACTCAAGCAGTTCAGACTCAGACGCGCACACGGCGTAGCGACGGATTCTCTCCACATCTGCACTCTTCGTGAAGCTCTCGAATGCTGCAAGGACCGCATCTGCGTAAACGTGGACCAGGGTTATGAGTATTATGATATGGTTCTCGCCATCACCGAGGAGCTTGGCGTCACCGACCAGATTCTCATCAAAGGCAAACATTCCGTAGCGTCTGTTGCCGAGAAGATGGCAGCTCACGAGCACAATATGATGTACATGCCTATCATTGACATCCAGAAAGAGCAGGGCCAGAAGCTTTTCCAGGAATACATGGACACCAAGACCGTTCCTCTGGCATACGAGGTTTGCTGGAAGAAACTCACTCCTGAGGTTTCCGACTGCTTCAAGAAAGTCGTCGAGAGCGGTTCCAAGCTCTGGGTCAATACTATCTGGGGCAGCCTCTGCGGCTATCTCGATGATGACAAGGCTCTTGATTGCGGAGATCCTGCCGAGGTCTACGACCAGGTCATCGCTTTAGGCGCTTCAATGATCCAGACCGACCGTCCTGAGCAGCTGCTTGACTATCTGCGCAAAAAGGGCCTTCACGACTAACGTGTAATCCCGCGCGGGTATACCGACGAATAAAAACGAGACGCATGCCGAATTCAAGCATGCGTCTCGTTTTTTACTTGTTACCGGATTATCTTGCAGCGACCACCTCGATTTCCACGAGGGCGCCCTTAGGCAGAGCTTTTACAGCGATTGCCGATCTGGCAGGGAACGGCTCGGTGAAGAACTGAGAATAAATCTCATTCATTGCAGCGAAATCTCCCATATCCGCGAGGAACACTGTGGTTTTCACGACATTGGCAAGAGTCAGCCCCGCCTCTGCGAGAATCGCCTGCACATTGAGAAGCGACTGTCTGGTCTGCTCCTGCACTCCCCCCTCCGGAAATGCTCCCGTAGCAGGATCAATCGGAAGCTGTCCCGACGTGTAAACGAATCCGTTGACTTCGATCGCCTGGCTGTATGGCCCGATAGCCGCCGGCGCATTGGATGTAGATATCTGTTTCATAAAATCAATATTGTTTTCGTGAATGCAAATATAGGGAAACTTGTCCACATCCTGATGGATTTTCGGAGAGTTATTCGCCGACGTGGGCGGGAAACCTCAACCTAAAGGTACCAGAGGCTACGACGTTGTGAATTATATTTATCGTGCGGCCACGTGTTGCCATAAGAATCAGTAGCTCCTTTAAATTTGAAATAAAGATAGAAAGGCTTTTCTGTGCTTTTAACATTGAAACATTTATACGCAATGCTATTCGCGACCTCTTTACCAGTTATTCCATGAAAAATCAAATAATTATATATTGACGACCATGGCGGGTAACATATGGATTCGATAGCCACAACATCGCCCATTGTTTCTGTCGAGTAAGCCAAGTCACGCAGACCAGCATTGAAAACCCAATCTCCGTCGGCATCCTTCGTCAGATTAGAGGTGTGAGCGAACATGATATTGTAGTTAGCTTTATTTGTGTACGCACAAAGAATCGACGGCTCTCCATTTTTCATAAGACTGCCGGCACTACTGCCGCTGAAGTATTCGAAAAAGGCATAATCCTTTAGATTTTTCACATCAATCGTACTGTAGAACGGAACTTTTCTGACGATATTGCCATCAGTGAATCTGATATTGAATGCCCCGGCAGCTGTTTTCCAAGTCAATTTGTAGTAATAATAATACTGCTGAAACACCACCCTATTATTCTGTCTGAGGGCAGAACCATTGCTCAGATACTCAATATCTATTTTCAGACGACCGGAATTCATGTTCTGGTCTGCACCGGAAAGCTGCCAAGGATTAACCTTTATAGTGCTTTTACCATCGGAGTAATACAGATAGAGGATTATCTCATTATTGGTGGATGTTCCTGTCCACGGAATATAATTTGTCGCAGATACGCCATCCGTCATACTATTAGGCCCCTTATCAGATATTGAGAACAGACAGTCTTCCAAAGAATACTTGTGCTTCAAGTTATATTCTAATTTCTTCAAGCCGGATTTGTCTGTAACTGTAAGTTTGGAAGAACCAGAATAGCTGTACTCTTTAGGGCGATAAGTAATAGAATTATAGTATTCCTGATCCCATAAACCAGAGTACTTTGCATCTTCAACTGTCCATTTGCCGATATAATTAGAATCGGAGAGCTTTAACTTATAGTCGTGGCCGATAAGAAGTTCATCACCATCTTTGAGCCGCGTGCCGTCCTCGTACATCACATAGATGTCGTCAGGGAAAACCTGCTCCGTCACATTGATCGTAAATCTCATTGACTTGCCTGTCTGGTCCGTCACTTTTATTGTAACCGGGCCGGTCTTGTCCGTGATCGTCGCTTTTGCATATTGTGACCAATACACATCTCCAGAATGCTTCAACGTGAGGGCATTTCCACTCTCGACAGTCCACTTGACCTGATATCCGTCATCTACGTAGAAATACACGCTGGTGTTCTTGTCCATTCTGTAGGTGTCGCCGTTTCTTATAGTAGTAGATTTCGGTCCGCGCACAATCAGTTCGCCAGAGAAGCCTTTGGCCTCTCTTGTCAATTTGAACTGTAATTTCCGCTCCGTTTCAAACTTTTTGTCGTATGCAGTGACAGTTACGTCCGCAGTGCCGAAGCCGTCGCCGTTGTACAATGTATAAGCCGCACGCTTGTCAGCGGTCCCTATAGCCAGAGGCCTGAACTCCTTGCAGATGGACTCATTTGAGCAGGAAATTTTAACATCTTTGGATATGCTGATGTCCGGTCCTACGACGACAGTAATATCCGGATAGTAAGTAGGATCGTACGAATCTGAAGAAGGGTAAATTTGGTCCCAGATGACTTCATCTCCATCCTTCAGCATGATGGTCTTATAATTTCCGGTGCTTCCGATGCGCTTATTATAACCGACAACCAGGCGGGACTCAATATCTCTGATGGCGACCTGGACGGTTTTGGTACCGGCTTTCTCAGATTTGACGGTTATAGTCGTATTCCCTTTTTTCAGACCGGTAAAGACCGCCTTCCCTTCATTGAAAGACATCGACAGATATTCCGAATCGTATTCCCAGTCAAGAGATGATGCATTGGCCTTTTCCGGCTCAATGGTCATTTCCAATACGGTTTCATACCCTGTGTACAGGAACAATGTTTCCGGCACGGTAAAGGATGTTACCGGAACAGGCTTCACTGTGACAGAGACAGTCGCTTGGACATTTCCGCATTTGACCGTGATGATGGCATCGCCCGGCGCATAGGCTACTACACTTCCGTTCGTCACAGTGGCCACGTCTTCATTGTCACTGCTCCATTCGACTACAGCCGAATAGATTGCTTCTGAAGGTACTACGTCATACATAATCGTAGCACCGTCGCCCTGCTGCAGTTCCAGATGTCCACTGGCCGGATCAATGATGGAAATTTCGGTTACCTCAAGACCTTTATTTTCGCTTTTGCCGCATCCGGGCATCAGTAATGCCGCAGCTGTAACTGCTGCTCCCAAGCGTATGATTGTTCTGCTGATTCTGTGGAAATTCATGGCATATTACGTATTAGAGTTCTACTTTAAGTGGAATATAGTGTTGTTGTACAATGACATCGCTGCAAATATAGTCAAACAACACAGCAAAACATATACGTAATTTTACCTATTTTCCGCATATTGAGGGCAAATCAATTATCCTGTTTCAGGACTTCGACCGGGTTTTCGGCGGCGGAACTCCAGGTCCGGGAAATTATCGAAACGAAGGAGATGAGGAAGGTCAATGCTGCCGCGACGAGGATTATCCACCACGGGAAGGCTATGGCATTGTAAAAATCTGCCAGGTAGTAACGCATTGACCAGACACATACCGGAATCGCGATCACGACGGCGACGGCTGTCATCAGCATGAACGACTTCGAGAGTTTCCAGGCCGCAGACTTGACACCGGAGCCGAAAATCTTCCGGAGGGCGATCTGACGCGCCTGCTGCTCAGTATAATAGACGGACATCGCGAACAGGCCGAGCGCAGAAATCAATATGGCAAGCACCATGAACGTCATCACCAGCTTCATAGTGTTCCGCGTCCCTGTCAATGAATCCGCCAGGAAGTCATCTATATAATATATGTCCGTTTCGCGCGGCACACCGATATACTCCTTCGCCACATCACGCCATGCCTCGCGGACAGCATTCAACGCCTCCGCCCTGTCGCCACGCACCTTCAGCAGATGATTCATGCACACATCGGAACGGTTCTGCACAGCCCGATGACTGTCAGGCATTGGTTTATAAAGAGGATCACGCGCACGGAAATCCGCTATTATGCCGCAGCACTCAAACTGCGGCTCGCCGTCTTTATTGGTCCCGACAGTCCTGTTCCCGGCAGTAATCCCATAACGCCGCTGCGCCTCCTCCGTAAACCAGCATGTCCCTTCAATAGGATCGGAATACTGTTCTATCACATTGAACCCAAGCAGCCTGAATGCCGTACTGTCAAAAGCAGGCAGCTGAAGCCACGACATTTCCTCACCCTCGATATGTACGCCATTGCTTCCACATGATAACGGAAGCTGCACCGCCATAACCGCCGTCTCCACCTGCGGAAGAGCCTGAAGTCTCTGATGCAGAGCCTCCTGGGCAGCCATATTGTTATAGCCGAGCGCCCATGAGGAAACCGACAGCAAATCTGTATTGTACCCTACCGGCAAAGATACCAGATGGCGCATCTGGAGAGTCATTGTCAATGCAACCGCGACAAGAACCATGCTTAAGATGTTCTGGCAGACGATAAAGACCTTGCTGAACACCATCTTGCTGCGGAACCTGAAATCGCCCTTCACGACAGCTATAGGCTTGAATCTCGACACCATAAATGCAGGAAGAAGCCCAGAGAGAACCGAAACCAGCACGAGCACAATGACGCCGGCCGCAATGGTAGCCGCATCCGGAACAAGAACTATAGCGGTACCAAGAAGATTCTCTATCCAGCCCTTGAACAGCAGGGCGACCAGCACGCCGAACAGCATGCAAACAAATGTGAACAAGAACGATTCCATAAGGTATCTGCGGACAATGCTGCCTGAAGACTCGCCGAGAAGACGTCTCGTCGCCATCTCCTTTGCCCGTTTTCCCGTCTGCGCCACAGTAAGGTTTATGTAGTTGAAAATGGCTGATATCAGCAGTATCAATGCTACCGCCAGAAGTACCTCAACGATCTTCCTGTCACCATGACGAAACGGGCTGTATACGTCTATCTTGCTGAAATAGAGCCGGTCAAGCCTTGTCAACGTGGAGCCCCATATGAAATGTCCGCCAGAGCCGTCGCGTGTGTAGAAATCCTTCCAATAATCCACATACTTGTCCAGCAGCTTTTCAGCCACAGCGTCAGGCGAAGCACCATCCTGCAGCGTCACGAAAGTATTGACCATACCGAAATTGTCCATTCTCTGGACCATGCCATCCAGCTGCCTGATGCTCAGGAAGATGTCATAATACTGCAGTTCATCATAAGGCCCAAAATCCTGAATCACGCCAGTTACCGTGAACCTGTTTTTTCCTATTTTAATGGTGCGTCCCACAGGATCAGAGCTGCCGAATGCCTTATGCGCGAACTTTTCGGAAAGGATTACATCATTCAGTCCCGCAAGTATGCAGTTCTTGTCACAGCCTGAGAGCGTGTAGTCAAACAGCTGCAGGAAATTCGTGTCCACACAGACCGCCTCGGCGGCATAATAGTCGTCATTGACAATGACATCGGCATCGCCATACGCCCCGACTCTGGTCCAGGATGTTATCTCGGGCACTGACGGGAAGAACTCCTCTGCAGTCCCGTACGTCATTCCGACGCACTCCCCCATGCCGATAGCATACAGCTGCTTGGAAAGCGGCTGCCTTGCGCCTACACTGAACTCCGTCCTGGCATATGAAGCCAGCAATATGACGAATCCCAGTGCCACTGACAGTCCCAATGCCTCGATTACGGCATAGAGTTTATTTTTCGAGAGAAATTTCAGATATGTGCTCATAGCTATTTGATAATCAGTTCATCTTTGTCGCCGAAGCTGTCGTAAGAGGATATGATAATCTTCTCGCCCGGCTCCAGGCCTTCTATAACTTCGTAATACTGAGGGTTCTGTCGGCCGATGCGGACACTACGTTTCACAGCTTTCGTCCCCTCTGCATTGACCACATACACCCACTTGCCGCCGGTTGCCTGATAGAATGAACCGCGTGGTATTATGATCGCTTCGGCAGGCTGGCCGAGCTGTACATTCATATAATATGTCTGCCCCGCACGGATATTCTCCGGCTGCTGCCCCTCGAAGCGGAAATCCGCCTTGAATTTACCTTCACGAACCTCCGGATAAACCTTGCGGATGGACGCCGAATATTTCTCATTCTGACGCTCAAAAGTCGCCTCAAGACCAGGCACAATTCTATCAATGTAATGCTCATCTATCTGAGCTTCAATCTTATACGAATCCAGATTATTAATCTGTCCGATTTTCGACCCTGCCGCTACTGACTGACCGAGTTCCACATCCAGCAGACCGAGTTCACCGCTGATCGGCGCCTTCACGGAAAGATTCTCCTTACGGCGGCGTATCATGGACATGTTCACACGCATATTCTCCAGGCTCTCGTGCATCTGCGAAATCTGCGTGCTTCTATAAAGGCTGTCCTGACGTTCCCTATTGATGACCAGGTCCAGCTTGTCCTTCGCAAGTTCGTAATCCTCAGCCGCTTTCAGATATTCTTCCTTGGCAATGAGTTTCTCCTCATACAGCGCCTTGTTCTGCTCATACGCCCTCTTGGCCCTGCGCACTTCTATCTGGAGCGTGAGTTTGTCCTGCCTTACGGAAAGTTTCTGCTGCTCCATGGAAATCAATGTATTGCGCAGGATATTTTCCTTCTCGGCGAGTTCCGCTTCAGAGTTAAGTATCTGCATGTCAAGGTTTTCATTCGAAAGTTCGACAATGACGTCACCGGCATTGACCTTACTCCCCTCCTCGGCGACGATGCGCTGGACATTGCCGCCTTCGGTCGGGCTTATCTGCACGGTCGTCATCGGCTGCACCTGACCGCTCACGCGAATATAGTCATTGAACTCGCCCCGACGCGCCTCGCCCGTGATGAGCGCGCTGCCGTCGACTCTCAATGCCGAACCCTTCCCCGTGAAAATCAGGACGACAAGCAATATTGCCAATGCTGCCGCAGCCCAATATTTCAATGCTTTTTTAGTGAACGCTGCCGCAATTCCCTTTTTCTTTTCAATGATCTTATCCATAATGCTAATTTTTTACTGCTCCAGATATGGTACACCATTATAATAATCGACTACACGTCTTTTCAGCTGGTATTGAAGCTCCGCATTGAGCTTTTCAGCCTGCGCTTTCAGATAGTTGGACGAAGCCGTATTGTATTCAATCGAAGAAATCAATCCTTGTTCGAACTTGCGCGCATTCAGCCTGAACGCCTCGTCATAAACTTCCGCGCGCCTTTCCGCCTGCAGCAATGCCGCTTCTGCTCCATCCCTGTCCTGCACCGCACGGCGGACTTCCGATTCCACGTCGCGCAATGATTTGTCATATTCGAGACTCGCCCGCTGGTAGGCATTGCGCTTTTTCGCCAATGCGGTATGCTTGGAAAGGCGGTCATATATAGGAATGGTCAATGACAGTTGTAGATATTCTCCACCGTTATTCCTGAACTGCCGGCCATAAGGTACCGGAGTATAGCCGGATTGACCCGGATATGTGTAATAGCTTGTGGACCAGCCGCCATAGAGTCCGAGCGTAGGCAGGAATTGCCACTTGGCTGTCCTCAAGCTGTAAAAGGCATTGTCTCGCTGGTTGCGGGCAATAAGGACGGACGGCATTGACTTCGCGGCCGTGTTGACGATGTCATCCGCAGCAATGTCCTGCTTGCTTGCAAGCTGTAACGCCGTCAGATTCGTATCTATTACAAGTTCCTCATCCACAGGCCAATACATGACATCTTCCAAGGTTATCCTGGCATTGTCCCTGCTGTTTTTCGCAGTCATCAGTTCATATTCGCGGTCGGCAAGGTCTGCCTTCATCTGGACCACGTCCGCATAGCCTTTGGAACCGAGCTGTTCCTGACGTTCTGCCAATTGAACCGCCGATTTGGCATTGTTCACCTTGTCCTCCAGAATCTCGGTCAGTTTCGTATAATAAATGACATTGAAATAAGCCTCCATCGTGGCGAGGCAGACTTTGTCGCGCTCCTGCCGCTCCTGGGAAAGGCCCATTGACATGGATGTGCGCGCGATTTTAAGGTTGTTGATGGCCGAGAAGCCGTTGAACAGCGTGATGCCGGCGGAGACGGAGAAACCTTGGTTCAGCGACGTGGTCGTGACATAGGTATTGGTTTCCG
>OHPH01000914.1_pt1 | contig 14001 bp, 8 predicted proteins | sample 1577681 | NCBI WGS metagenome assembly OHPH01 (sample SAMEA3879603, study PRJEB24766) | human gut metagenome | biome: human-associated habitat; feature: feces | place: USA | collected 1985/1987 | reverse complement strand
TTAAATATGATATATGTTCATTTTTCCTCATAATAAAATAATCTAGATACTCTATTAATTCATCTATAAAGTCACCTTAATTTAAATGAGGAGGATTTATTTTTCCCATATTAGTTTAAGATGTTGCAATTTTATAAAAAAAAACAATACAAGCAAGAAAAACAGAATTTATTTGTCCAAATTATCACATTTTCATCTTACATCGGCACAATCTAGAGCATGACATGACCGCTTTTCGCTAAAACCCCAATTCCCCGGATAACCTCACCCCTACGGTTAACAAAATGACAGGACTACTGAACCATTGGGAATAACCCTTCCGCACATACGTTTTTCCACACATACAATAGTGATTCCTTCTTCAGGAAATTTATCTTAATGATGAAAATCCACCTGATTAATAATGTGTATTTGGGGTGTTAAATAAGTTATTTTATTTGTTGGCTTTAATTCTGTTTGCTTAATTTATAGAGTAATATAAATCTTAAAATAAGATATACTATGGAAAGATTATTGTTACTATTGTTTATGGGAGTTCTTTTTTTCTCCTGTTCTGATTCTTCTATAAATAAAGAGAGTAACAACACTACTCAAAAAATGGAACAAAGAAGTTTAACTTCCATGTATACGGATTTGATTAATTCATTTGAAGATGTTTCTGCCCGTATCCTGATTATTTTGGAGGAGCTTATGTAAAAGATGATAAGGTGGTCATTTTTTTAACTAAAGAGTCCGATAAGGATTTCGTTAAAAAGGATTTATCTAAAAGAATTGATTTGAATTATGTTTCATTTGTGGAATGTGATTATTCTTATGCTGAATTAATGGATTTGGATAAATGATTATTTGATTTCTTTACGAAAAATGAGAATAAGTCGTTTTTGAATACTTTGCATGTTGATGGGTGGAATATAAATAAGAATAAAAATAAAATCATTATTAAATTAAATGATTGTAGTAGTTTTTACATTAATGGATTTAAGAATAAAGTAATAGATACTCCAATGATAGATTTTGAAAAATCTAGAGGAAGATTGAAGTAACATTATACTCCGGGAAGTGTTTCCGTTGATAATCACAGGGGAACTTCTGCAAGTTTAGGCTATAGGATAAAGTCAAAACATTGACAATGCTATCATTTAGTTCTGCCATTCTGAGCTTTGCGAAGAATCTGTTAACATAAAGTAGATGTAAACACTTCCTTCACTACGCTCAGGATGACAAAATGACAAGACTACCGAGCCATTGGGAATAACCCTTCTGCGCATATGTTTTTTGTGCAGGAAGGATAAGTTACGTATGGCATCAGAACTTAAAAAGTCCACTTCTTCCACACCATTCATTTCCACCACCACGGTATGGGGCGGATGGTATAAGTATGGCTGCTGCCATCGGCATACTCTTCCAGCTTCCCGTCACCCCATTTGATGAGCCCGGTCAAGTCGCCGGGAGGTGTGCATTTGTGATATACCTTCCTCGCTTTTTTATTAGCCTTAAGACTTGTTTTCACTCTTCCATTTTTCGGCATATTCATTCAGGATTCTGCGAATGCTCAGCCCTATTTTGATGTAATCTTTCTCATTAAGATTGGCTAAAGAAACTCGTATGCTCCATTCAGGTCCGTCGAATCCCCCTCCGTTCAGCACTACCAATCCGGTTTCTGTTGCCAGACGAAAGACCACATTTAGTGGATTATATGTTGATTTCAGGTAATGGACGAAATCATCGCCATAGAATTTCTTTGCCCATACCAGCATATCTATTTCCGAATAATATCCGGCACGAAGCGGGTCATCGGGTAAAATAAATCCGGTATTATCCCATAATGCTTTCAGTCTGCTATGAATCAGGTTAAGCATGGCATGACGATATTTATCCTCTTTATCAAGCAATGAGAAAGCAGCAAACAATGACATTTGCATTTGTTGTGGAAGTGACAGTCCGGCGGTGTGGTTTAGAGCAACCTGACGGCTGTCGGCCACCATGCGGTCAATGAATTTCATCTTTTCTACATCTGTAGTCAAAGAACCGTATCGTTTGGCAAGTTCACTTTTGCGTTTACGGGGTAAAGCGGCAATCAGCTTGTCGAATACATTATTTTCGTGGATGGCATTGACGGCTATGCGCCATCCCGTAGCTCCGAAATACTTCGAGAATGAATATACGCAGATGGTATTGAACGGTAAATCTGCCAACAGACTTCTAAATCCGGGAACAAAAGTTCCATAGACATCATCTGTTATTATCATCAGGTTTGGATTCCAACGATTTACTACGTCTTTGATGGCATCTACACATTCCTTGTTCAGCTCGTAGCTGGGCGGATTGCTCGGGTTAATTACAAACAGGGCTTTGTACTTCGGGTCACGCAACTTGTTGATATCCTCTACTTTGTATTGCCAGGTGTGCAAGCCGTTTTCGTCTATCGTGTCAGCGCTGATGTTCAGTACGTCATAATCGTAACGAGTCAGTTCGGGTATTTCGATGTATGGAGTAAAGGCAGGAACCATCAAAGCGATGCTGTCTCCGCGGTGCAATAGGAAGTTTTCTTCTAACGAATCGAATACATAGCACATGCCTGCCGTACCGCCTTCGGTGGCAAAAAGGTCAAAGTTGCCTTGAGGGGGACGTCCGTCACACATTTCCCGATTCAGATAGTCGCGTACAAGTATTTCCGTATACTTCAGGATACGGTCAGGCATCGGATATTGGTTGCCTGCCATACTTTCGGCCCACTCATGTACTAAGGAATCAGGATCGACTGCATGTTCCATCAACATATAATTATAAGTACGCTTCAACAGACCGATTCCCGGTTCGCCTTCATGGGTTTTCAGCCACAGCTCAAACCGTTGGGCAATACCTTCTTTCTGAGGAATACCGGCTATTCCTTCAGACATATCCATGACACGTCGAGATTCTGCAATGGCAAAAGATCCCAAAATGAAGAAGGCTTCACGAGCTTCGGTGGCAATCCAGTTGGGGTTTCCTCTGCCGGCATTCAGCATGACGTGTGCCATCTTCTTCACACTTTCATCTGCCATTTCTATCAAACGGTTCTTGAGCTCAAACGGACTGATTTTTTCCAAGTTCTTGTCCATTTTCGCTACGCTGCTCTTATCGCTTAAATATTCCATAATGTTATAAGGTTTAGATGATTACATTAATAAAATAATGACTACTCCCCAAATAATGAGAAGGGTGTTCCCCACGGCGTAGGTCACGGTATAGCCGAGCGATGGGGTCTCACTGTCTACTGCTTCCTGAATAGCTCCCAGTGCAGCAGTGGTAGTTCGCGCTCCGGCTGTGCATCCCAATGCCAGTGCAGGATGGAAGTGAAATACATATCGGGCCAATATCAGTCCTAGCAATAAAGGCAATGAAGTGGCAAGGATGCCGATAATAAAAAGCATTGGTCCTACTTCTTTCAGTCCTTGGATGAAACTGGGACCTGCAGAGATTCCTACGACGGCTATAAACATATTCAATCCTACATTATTCAATACCCATAGAGAGGATTCCGGAATTTGTCCGAATGTGGGGTGTTTACTGCGCAACCATCCGAATACCAGACCTGCAATCAGTGCTCCTCCACTTGTGCTGAGACTGATGGGAACTCCGCCTATGTGAATGGCCAAGGCGCCGATAACTCCTCCTATTAAGATGCCGATGCCGACAAATACCATATCGGTAGCATTGGTAGGCCGGTCGATATATCCTAATTGCTTAGCAGCTGTTTCTACTTCTTTCTTCAGTCCTACCAATTCTAATGTATCACCTGAATCGACCATGGTTTGGGCAAACACGGGAATATCAATACCCGCACGTTTGATGCGTCTTACACTCACTCCATGCATGAAAGGTTGCTTACGAATGAATTCAAGTTTTCGGTTGGCATACGGTTTCTTATGTATCATGACCGGCAATACCTCTACAGGGAAATCAAGCAACTGGGGATCTATCACTTCTTCGCCAATCCAATCTTCTTCTCCTATGGCAAATTCACGACGTCCACTTAATACTACTTCGTCACCTTTTTGTAATAATTGTCCCGGAAGAATTTCGTTAATAATGGTATGATTATGCCTCATTCTTTCAACAAACAGCCTTTTCCCTTGCGAAATAAAGTAAGATTCGAGTTGCTCTACCGTTTTACCGTTTCCAAACCAATCGTTTTCTATGGTATAAGCACGGAATACGACCGGTCGGCGAGCATGTTCGAAGCCGGGTTCATCGGCCTCACTCGTTCCCATTTTTGCTTCCAGTTCTTTACAGGCAGCTTTTACTTTTTCCAGTCCGCCCAACATTTTCGGACCCAAAGAAGAGAGTACCCATGCTGACCCTGCAGTTCCGTAGATATAGGTAACAGCATAGGCTACGGGAATAATATTTATCATATTGTTTTTCTGCTCTGTGCTGATGTTTAAGCCATTGATGGTGTCGTCTGCTACTCCGATAACAGCAGAAATGGTTTGTGCACCTGCCAGTAATCCGGCTGCTTCGCCTGCATTATATCCCATTATAAGTGCTAAAATCCAGGTTATAACCAAACAGCCAACGCACATTAAGACGGCAAATCCCACTTGTGGCAAGCCGTCTTTTTTTAATCCACGAAAGAATTGCGGTCCCACTTTGTAACCGATGGCAAATAAAAATAGTAGAAAGAAAACCGATTTGACCGGCTCTTCAATGGTGATGTTGAGTTGACCTACCAGTACTCCGACCAAAAGTACGCTGGTGACGATTCCCAGACTGAATTGTCCTACTTTGATTTTACCAATCCAGAATCCTGCGGCAATAGTGAGAAAAATAGCCAGTTCTGAATGTTGTCTTAATAGATGTATTACCCATTCCATATATTCTTATTTCTTTTATAATTGCAATCTACAACAGAAGGGATAAAAAGAAGTTGAGTTAAAATCATCCAAATTGTGCATAGTTCTAATATTTTTTGTTTTATTTGCACAGATAGGATGATTGAAGTATGAAAATTGAAGCGATTGTAAAATATATTGTAGTGAGCTTCTTACTGTTTGCAAACTTGAGTTGTAAAGAAAATAAAGACGAAACACTTATAGCAAAAGTAACTGACCTGACAGAAGAAGAAGAGGTTATATCGGATATAGAGTATGATGGTGACGGCAGAATAATACGTTATGGTGATACTCCGATAGTGTATGCGGGCGATAAGGTAACCATAGGAAAAATGGATTGCCTTCATTCGGGAAATAAGCTTTGCTCGGTAACTTTTAAAATGGCTAAAGGCAAGGCGATAGAAAGTCGTACACGTTGTTTGTTGAAAAGAGGTTCGGAAACATGGGACGTTTTTAAGACTTCGACTTATGAATACGGAGCTGATACATTGTGTATCAAGTCGGACTATTTTGGAGTGGAAGGAAATGATTTCTTAAAACGCGTCTGTACGAAATATATATTTGGTGATGATGGAAAACTGATGGAATCCATTACCTCACATCATGAATTAAATGACAGTACTTATGTGTGTCATAGTTATTATAATTATGATAATCATATTAATTATCGGGCAAATTTGAATATACAGGCTTATGTAATGGATAGTGATGGCTTGGATGGCTTTTTCTATTTTTTACTAAACTTGGGGGATTTCAGGGTAGATACAGTTTTGCCCAATGATATCGGACGTTGTGTAAATCATGGTGCTGAGACTTATAACGTGCATGCTAACTATAGATTGGATGATGAATCTCCGATAAAGATAGAAGTCCTGTATAATTATACAAAACTTCTGTCTCGTATCGAATTGTCTTATAAGTCATTAAAGTAGTTCATCCAATAGGATATAGATATCTTCTTCCGAAAATCCTTTTTCAATAAGGTATTTTTTGTCTTCCAAATAGAAGGTAAGGAACATGTTACGGTCTTCGCACATACTCTGTGCTTTTTGATAATAGTTGATAGCCGTTTCGATATTTCCTAATGTATAGTATAAATGTCCTGCATTCATCCAGTCTTGCATTTTGGGCTTGGTAGCCTGAAGCAGTAGATCATAATATTTACGTGCTTCTTCATATTTGCCGATAACAAATGAACACCAGCCGATAGCACGGCGTGCATTATTGGGATTTTTTTCCAGGTATTCCACTTTAAAGAAGTACCCCAAAGCCTCTTCGTATCTTTTCAAGGCTACCAGACATTGACCAATCTGTAAGGACAGGTTTAAATTGTCGGGCTGAACAATTTCTACTTTTTTGAAGTATTGCAATGCCTGTTCAGGCATGCCCAGCTTATGGTAACACAAGGCCAGATGACGGTTAGTCCATAAGGCATCCGGGGCAATGATATCAGCTTGTTTATAATAACTCAACGCTTTATCGTAATTTCCCAATTTCTGGAGGGAATAACCGGCTTTCTGCCATAACTCGGAGTTGGTTTTATTCTCTTCAAGCAGGATGCTGTATAGCTGGAATGCTTCCTCCATATAATCTTTTTGGAAGAAATAATCTGCCAACTTTTTCAGTTCTTCAGGTTGGGTTATTGCTTTTTTAAGGCTGTTATATTTCCACAGTTCAAAGCGGCTTTCGAAGATGTCTTTTTCTTCGGAACGGCGAGACCATAATTTGAAGAAGCGATATAAATCATGAATATACTGGCGACTGATATTCTCTTTTTTCAAGGTGGACTTCGTCATCTTTGTTATCTGTTCCAGCTGTTCTTGCGATACAGAGCTTTGCTCGTTCATCTGATGTATCATCAGCTCTCTTTGTGATTCAGGCATTTGTATCAAGCTGAAACAGAAAGAATATTTATCTGAATTGCAGAAGGAATCGCTATTGAGTATAATGTCCAATAAGGACATTCTCTTTTCTTCATTATCTCCAAATATGGTAACAATATCGGGAAATTGGCGGTCGAAAGGATAGAACCAATGTGACATTTGGCGGAAAAAAGGGAACTGCTTTAGTTGAGAGAATGTGCTCATATAAACATCAGCTCCCTCCATTTGTAATTCGCCCATTTCACGTAATTTGTCAGTAATGCCCGATTTGTCAATCCAGTTTTCCCATTCCGGGTTAAGATCATCGGAGTCTTCTGTTTCATCGAACCCGATTTTGTTGGCGTTCCCAATGCGCGGATTTCTCATCATTTCGGGAATGATTTCTTCCCGCATCTTCCTGTCTATTTTCTGTGTCTCGCGTGAAAGCTGCAATTGAATCTGTATGGTATGCAGGTTCTTAATAAAATCAGCATCTTCATTGAGTAGTGAGAGCTTTGCACGTGCTTCGGGATACATCATGATACGATGTTCATGGAAAAGTGCAGTTATCACTATACCTACGATAGCACGTTGGTTCACCATAGGATCAGGGTGATTATACGCTTCGAGGAGCAGCATATATTTTCGTATATCAAAAATTCTGGATTGGCTCATCGTGACGGCACTGATGAAGACGCAAAGATCATTGACCGGTACCAGAAGTGAATTGAGCAGTGTCTGGGCTTCCTGTGCTTCGGCTTCCGTCCAATATAAAGAAACCCAGGTTCTTTCGAATAACTCGTTGAGTGCTTTTTCATGACGTTCGCGTATTCCTGCCAATTCTGATTTACAGCGATTGGCATCACTGTAAATCAGAGGAGCTGTCGCTGCATCTTCCGTATAGGCTTCCAATTGCATTTGCAGTTCGGAAAGAGTATGCGGTTTAGCGTGCTCATAAGTGCGTATCAAATCATAATATAAAGCAAAAGAAGATGTACTGTTTTTCATGATATGTGTCCGTTCTGCCATTTCGTAAGCCGATCGGAATATTTTATTATACATATCCTTTTGTTTGGGATCTTTTATGCCCTTTGCGTTGTATTGCAACATCAGATCGTATGTCGTTTGCAGTGTTTCTACGTCAGTACGCAGCTGCCAGCTGGAACATTGGCTGGCCATGGCATGGATTTGTACCAATGCTTCTTTCAAACGATGATTTTCGAGTAAATTGAAAACGTATTCTATTTCATTATGCATATTAGCCATAAGTTATATTTCTATTTATGTGTAAAACAACCGGAAGCCCTTTTAAGTTCTCATTTCAGCCAAGTGGCACGTTTCCATATGTATTCCATCGGTCCGTGTGAATGATGGCTCATCCACCAGCGGCAGAATGTAAACTGCAAGATGAAGAATGCGATACCCGCCAGGCAACTGACAGTGATACCACATTGGTTGTGAAGAGCAAATCCCCAGTTATAGTATAACATAGAACCTACTATGCTTTGAGTAATATAGTTGGTAAGACTCATCTTTCCGTATGGAGTGATTTTCATTAAAAGATAATGCATATTTGTATTATAGAATGCAAAGATAACTCCCGAAACCAATACCAACATGAATGAGAAGTTAGAAAGCGAGGTGATGATAAGTGATAAAGGGGTCAATATTGATTTATTGACAATGAATGCCGGCAACATATTGCCTAATCCGTATAAAGGAAAGAATGCGATAAGTGCACCGGCAAGTATTTTATTCCATACCTTCAAGTTCTCTTTTTGGAATAGTCCGCGTCGTCCGATTAACATACCCAACAAAAACAAAGCTGCCGTTTGGAATACACGTCCGTGATCCCATGCCCAGGCAAGACTGGCTATTTGTCCTTCCCATAAATTCACCCGGACTGTTTCCAAAAACGAACCATGACTTTGTACGGCAAAGGTGGCATCCCAAAAGCTGCGGGTGGGAATGGCCGGAGTAATGAAAGACGGGTCCAGGCAGGCACGTATTACATAGTAAAGTGGCAAAGGCTGTATCAATAGCACGCAAGCGAGAAGGAATACCCATTTGTCTTTCAGACGGCAGGTGAGGGGCAGGATAAAACCTACCAGTGAATAAAGTACCAGCACTTCCGCGGTGAAGAAGCTGGCATTGATATTGCCTATTAAGAATAACAGGATGAGCCGCCAGCAGAAACGTAATCGGAAATCGTTGCCGCGCATGCGCTGATTATCGTTCTGAATAAAAAAACTAAAGCCGAAGAGAAGGGCAAATACGGCATATGCCTTTCCGCCGAACATGAAGAATAATCCATTCCAGATTGCTTTGTCCGTAAAGTTGAGCCAGTCACTCTGCGTGGTTGTATCTGGAAATGAATAGAAATTAAAATGCTCAATGGAGTGCAGAATGATGATTCCCATTACTGCCAATCCGCGTAGCACATCGGCTACATCTACACGTGCGTGTCCTTTAATTGTGCTTATTACTTTTGTTTCCATGATTTAAACATTGAGTCACAAAAGTAAGTAAAATCTTAAATAGTTGGCTATAATTAGAGGAAGTAATAAGAAAATTCTCTAATTTTGTTCCCATCTTAAACGAAGATATGGACATTTCGGAATTACAACGTATATATGCCGGACACCCGAATACTGCGGGATTGGCTGCGTTATTGGAAGATTCCTCGGTGAGGACTATTTTCCTGGGAGGCTTACATGCTTCAGCGACACCTTTATTTATTTCCTCCTTTATCAGAGAAAATAAACAGACGTTTGTTTTTATATTGGGAGATCAGGAAGAGGCAGGTTATTTTTATCATGACTTGACGCAAGTAAATGGAGAAGAGAATATTTTATTCTTTCCTTCTTCATATCGTCGTGCCATCAAATACGGGCAAAAGGATGCGGCAAATGAGATTCTTCGCACGGAAGTATTGAGCCGTTTGCAGAAAGGTGATACTTTGTGTGTTGTAACCTATCCCGATGCTCTTGCCGAAAAGGTTGTTTCACAAGAAGAACTGACTGATAAAACATTGAAGCTGAGTGTAGGTGAACATGTGGATACTGAGTTTATTGCAGAAGTGCTTACCGGCTATGGGTTTGAGCATGTGGATTATGTGTATGAGCCGGGGCAATATGCAGTAAGAGGAAGCATTATCGATGTTTTTTCTTTTGCTTCTGAATATCCTTATCGCATCGATTTCTTTGGTGACGAGGTGGACAGTATCCGCACTTTTGAAGTGGAGAATCAGCTCTCGAAGGAAAAGAAGCAAAGCATAGCCATTGTGCCGGAACTGACAAAGGCGACGGACAGGAACGGTGTTTCTTTTTTTGAGTTTATACCAAAGGATACCGTATTGGCAATGAAAGATTTCCTGTGGGTACGCGAAAGAATCCAATCCGTCAGAGATGAGGCGCTCTCTCCACAGGCTTTGGCTGCTTATGAAGGGGAGAAGACAGAATTGATGAGTTTGGAGACAAAGTTGATTGATGGTTCAGAGTTTGCAGTTCGTGCGTTAGAGTTCAAAAGAATAGAATTTGGGAATAAGCCTACGGGTACTCCGCAGGCCACTTTGCCCTTTGATACAAGTGCGCAACCGATTTTTCACAAGAACTTTGATTTGGTAAGCAGTACGTTTACCGATTATCTGGAACAGGGCTATACATTATATATATGTACGGACAGTGAAAAACAGGCTAAGCGGTTGAAAGATATTTTTGAGGAGCGGGGAGATAAAATAGCATTCACTCCGGTCAATAAGACATTGCACGAAGGATTTAGCGATAATACTCTTCGGAGCTGTTTTTTTACCGACCATCAGATATTCGACCGCTTTCATAAATATAACCTTCGGAGTGACAAGGCCCGTAGCGGCAAAGTGGCACTGACATTAAAAGAGTTGAGCCAATTTGAACCGGGAGATTATGTTGTGCACATTGACCATGGAGTAGGGAAGTTTGCCGGGCTGGTGCGTATCCCCAACGGCGATACCACGCAAGAGGTTATCAAGTTGGTTTATCAAAATGAGGATGTCGTCTTTGTGTCTATTCATTCCTTGCACAAGATTTCCAAGTATAAAGGGAAGGAAGGAGAAACTCCGCGCCTCAATAAACTGGGTACCGGTGCTTGGGAGAAAATGAAGGAACGCACCAAGACCAAGATTAAAGATATTGCCCGTGATTTGATTAAGTTATACTCTCAGCGAAAGCAGGAGAAGGGCTTCAGCTATACTCCCGACAGCTTTTTGCAGCATGAGCTGGAGGCCAGCTTTATTTATGAGGATACTCCCGACCAGCTGAAGACAACTCAGGATGTAAAGGCTGATATGGAAAGCGAACGTCCGATGGACCGTCTGGTGTGCGGGGATGTTGGTTTTGGAAAAACGGAAATAGCAGTGCGTGCTGCTTTTAAGGCTGTGACGGACAACAAACAAGTGGCGGTACTTGTACCGACTACCGTATTGGCTTATCAGCACTTTCAGACTTTCCGTGAACGATTGAAGGATTTTCCGTGTAAAGTGGATTATCTGAGTCGGGCTCGTAGTGCCAAAGACAGTTCCCGCATCGTGAAAGAATTGGGAGAAGGCAAGATTAATATTCTGATTGGTACGCATAAAATTATTGGCAAAAGCATTAAGTTCAAGGATTTGGGGCTACTGATTATAGATGAGGAGCAGAAGTTCGGAGTCAGCGTAAAAGAGAAACTTCGCCAGATAAAAGTCAATGTTGATACTCTGACCATGACGGCTACCCCTATTCCGCGTACTTTGCAGTTTTCACTGATGGGTGCGCGCGACCTTTCTGTGATACAGACTCCTCCCCCCAATCGCTACCCCATCCAGACCGAGGTGCATACATTTAATGAAGAAATTATCACTGAGGCTATCAACTTCGAGATGAGTCGTAACGGTCAGGTATTTTTTGTAAACAATAGGATACAGAACCTGGTGGAGCTGGAAGCAATGATTAAACGAAACATCCCGGACTGCCGTGTTTGCATCGGTCATGGACAGATGGAGCCGGAAAAACTTGAGAAGATTATTTTCGACTTTGTGAACTATGATTATGATGTACTGCTGGCGACTACCATTATCGAAAGTGGAATTGATATCCCCAATGCCAATACCATTATCATCAATCAGGCGCAGAATTTCGGATTGAGCGATTTGCATCAGATGCGTGGACGTGTGGGACGTAGCAATAAGAAAGCATTTTGCTATTTATTGGCTCCTCCACTCACTTCGTTGACTCCCGAAGCCAAACGTCGTCTGCAGGCCATAGAGAACTTTAGTGATTTGGGTAGTGGAATCCACATTGCCATGCAGGATCTTGATATCCGTGGAGCAGGTAATATGTTGGGTGCCGAACAGAGTGGGTTCATTGCCGATTTGGGATACGAAACTTATCAGAAGATTTTGGCTGAGGCTGTGAAAGAGCTGAAAGAGGATGAATTTGCAGACCTTTATGCTGAAGAGCTGCAAGCGGCAGGTGAGGAAAAAATAAGTGGTGAAAACTTTGTGGATGAGTGTCAGGTGGAAAGTGATTTGGAATTATTGTTTCCCAATGAATACATTCCCAGCAGCAGCGAACGTATGTTGCTTTATCGTGAGTTGGATGGCTTGGAGCTGGATAAAGATGTGTTGGCATTCAAATCCCGTTTGGAAGACCGTTTCGGGAAAGTTCCGCGCGAAGGTCAGGAACTGCTTCGCATTGTTCCCTTGCGCCGGATGGCAAAACGCTTGGGTGCAGAGAAAGTTTTCCTGAAAGCCGGACGAATGACACTGTTCTTTGTGAGTAATCCTGACAGTCCTTACTATCAGAGTGCAGCCTTTGGAAAAGTGATTGATTACATGGGAAAGAATCCCCGTTATTGCAATCTTCGTGAGCAGAATGGTAAACGCAGTATGGTGATAAAGAATGTGGAAACAGTAGAAACAGCGGTCGGCATCTTGCAGGAAATAGTAAGCCTGTAATATCGTTTTTCACCGGTATCTTTGGCTTTTCCGAATATTCTCTTTATCTTGCCGATTATTAACGTTGTAAATCATACATTTAATATGCGGCAGCTCTTTATACTGTTCAGCTTGTGCTTTAGTCTTTCGCTTACTGCGCAAGAGAAAATAACCTTGTTGTTTGTGGGAGACCTGATGCAGCATCAGGCACAAATAGAGGCTGCCCGTGTAGGGACATCCTATGATTATTCGTCTTGTTTCAAGCATGTAAAAGATGAGATAAGTGCGGCAGACTTGGCTGTTGCCAATCTGGAAGTGACATTGGGTGGCAAGCCCTATAGCGGTTATCCGGCGTTTAGTGCTCCCGATGAATATTTGTATGCTGTTAAAGAGGCCGGTTTTGATGTGTTGCTTACAGCGAATAATCATTGTCTTGACCGAAGGAAAAAAGGATTGGAACGCACCATTCTGATGCTGGACTCCTTGCATATTCCACATGTGGGCACTTATGTAAATAAGGGCAAACGGGATGAGGGCTATCCCTTGTTGATAGAAAAGAATCATTTTCGTATTGTTCTGCTCAATTATACTTATGGAACAAACGGCATTGAAGTCACTCCTCCCAATGTGGTGAACTACATTGACCGGGAACAAATTAAGAAAGATATTCTTAAGGCGCGCCGCATGATGCCCGATGTCATTATAGCGTGTATGCATTGGGGGATAGAATATCGTTCGTTGCCTGAGCGTTCGGAACGGGACTTGGCAGATTGGATGATAACTCAGGGGGTAGATCATGTGATAGGTTCTCATCCGCATGTACTTCAACCCATGGAGGTCATACAAGATAAGCATACTCCTGCCAAACATGTCGTTGTGTATTCATTGGGTAATTTTATATCAAACATGTCGAAAGAAGATACGGATGGGGGAGCTATGGTGAAATTGGAATTGCAGCGTATTTTTAGAATAACTCGTTTGATTAACTGTGAATATTCTCTAGTTTGGACTTCACGTCCCAATTTAAGTGGAAAAAAAGGATTTGAGCTTTATCCGGCTTCTTTTCTTGATAAACCGATTAAAAATGAGGAGGTTAGTGCGATGAAACGTTTTCTTATGAGAGCTAGAATATTGTTTGATACATACAATAGAGGAATAAAAGAATATTTTTTTGAATAATTTTTCGGCAAAAAGTTTGCAGATATAAAAAAAAGCCTTACCTTTGCATCGCTTTTGAAAGGAAAGCCAATACGGTGGCTGTAGTTCAGTTGGTTAGAGCGTCAGATTGTGGTTCTGAATGTCGTGGGTTCGAGTC
>OHPH01000909.1_pt1 | contig 14057 bp, 10 predicted proteins | sample 1577681 | NCBI WGS metagenome assembly OHPH01 (sample SAMEA3879603, study PRJEB24766) | human gut metagenome | biome: human-associated habitat; feature: feces | place: USA | collected 1985/1987 | reverse complement strand
TTCTTTTGCGTGTAGCTTACCTGCCTTTTCTTCAAGTTTGTTCTGATACTCAGCAATGAGTTTCTGTATGTCGGTTTTCTGCGACTCATACCTATCGAGAGTTATCTTGCCGGAAGCCAATTCCTGCTCTGCCTTTTCAAGTTGTTGGTTATAACTTAAAATCTTTGATTCCAGATGCCTTATCATGGATTGAAGGCCTTTAACTGCTTTCTCCGCCTGTTTCGCATCTTTGGACAGTTTCCGGATATAATCGCGTTTACTAAGATGGTTGACGTTCCGGCCTTCAATACTGTCACCACGTTCCAACCCGTACTTGCTCCCTACCTCTTCATATAGTGAGGTGTGCATTTCCCGAAGAATATGGCCATACTCATAACGGCTCTTCCCAAACTTAGCCGACCACATGACGCATTCACGTCCGCTTTTGGCCCGTTGTCCGACAGGAACGATCAAGGCATGGATATGCGGGCTGCTCTCATCAAGATGAACCTGGAAGCCGATTATGTTTTCCTGTCCATACCGTTTGGTGCACCAGTCATAGACATCTTTTGCCCATTGTTCGATTTCCGGACATCGCTGGAGATGGCTGTTGTCTGCACCCTTATCCAGATTTACGGTTTGGGGCCCAAATGCCATCTCAAGTGTACGGTCATGATTACCTCCGAAGATAAATTTCGCACAACAGTTTGGTTGAATTTTGCTGTCCAGCTTGAAGGGTTTCCAGCCCAGTTCAGTCAACCGTTCCTGCAAACGTACTTCAAGCGATTTCTCTTGATAGCCTAACGGATGAACTTTCCCATCGAGCCCAATCTCGAAATTCAGTTTCATTCGGGTCTTGTCATAGTGATTGGTCGGATCCTGATTCTTTCTGTCAATCTTGTCGTCATTCCAATGCCTTTCGTTTTCATTCGCCTCTGCTGTGCCGAATGACTTCCCGGCTTCGACATGCATGGCCTGTTTAATATCTGTGTTCATATAGGATATTCTTTTGATAAATGATTAATATTTGAGCTTGCTCTTGTGCCAGTCCGCTCTGCGGGACAATGACCGGATTTTATTGCCGCCAGGCAAAAAGTCCTTATTGTGTTAAGGACTTTATATAAATCCTCGGAACAAGTTCCTTTACTATTCAATAAGTTCCAGATCCAGTTCATCAATGAGCAACTGCAATGCTGGATTACGTTGTATCATCTGATGGAGTATCTGCCTCTTTGATGGTGAATATAGGAAGAAGTCTGCAATGTCCAATCCTTGGCTGCGTTGCTCTTCATCGGATGTACATTCCAAAACATTGGACACAACAACCCGTTTGCATATTCCAGACAACAAAGCAGACTTTTCTTTCCATTGTTCGGTTGCTCCTAGATCAGGGATGAGAGTAACCTCCCTGCCTCTGAGAACCTGCATGGCTTCACTATTGAAACAACCGTTCTTTCCTCCTGTTGCCAGCCATATATAATCGGGGATAAAATGGCTCATTACAACAGCGGTCTTTTCACTTTCCACCAGCATTACCGGAGACGATGAATTTTTCAGAAGATGTTCTCCAAACAGACATTGCTTCAAATGGAAATCCTGCAACTTCAACTCGGAATGTGCCCAGCTGACAAAAGCCTTAGGCTCTTTAACCCGATGGCCTGTCTCAGCATTATAGCACATTACCTTACCGGTTCTTACCTGTCCATTTATATCTGTCTGCCAGAAAACCGTTGCACCTCCCCATTTTGCAGATGTTCCTATACGATACATGTCAAATAACCTGTTTGTTTCACTTTCACCAAATACGCGACAGAAATATTGATACAAAGGGTTTATTGAATAATGTGACTGACTCCTTAACACATAAGATGAAGGAATATACGAAGGAACAATACAAGACAGAGTTTTATCTGCCGTCTTATAAGTGGCAGAAAGAAGTGACTTGCCGCTTCCCTCATCCATTTCCAACACATCAGGATTATCCTTGAAGTATTCCTTAGGTGTATAGTGGTAGCCACAACTGTTTTCATGATCACACTTGCCGACATTACCGGGAAAGCTAATGCTGCCTTGTTCATCAATATACCTGACAAAACACCGGCTTTTACCACAGCTCGGACAAGTAGTCTTGCTTCCAGGGCGGTATTTCTGCAAATGGAATCTATATTCACTCATGGTCCTCTGATTTTAGTGTGGTTGCACTCTGCACTTTTGCACTTTGAGAAGATTGCACGGTATCTTGACAAGATGAAAGTGCAATAGTGCAAGGTGCATCAGTATTTTCTGTCATAAGTTTGCGATAGACTCCATGCTGAAGCTTTTCTATAAGAGGGTGCTTAAGCCGGCATAATTGGTCAAGCGCATAATAGACGGTACGTCGGGACATATCAACTTTTCTACCGGCAATAACAGCATCCCCGGAAGTGAACCGATCTTCCAACAGAGAAAGCCAGGCTTCCTTAGTTTCGCCGATACTGTTTATGACAATGGCTTCCTGAATCCTCCGGTATGTTTCCTCATAATAATCAATCATACGGATTGCCGATTCTACGGAATCCCACTCAATATATTGCATATCTCCACTATCAGTAGCCCATTTCATTACCTGAAACAACAGAGCAAGACGTGCTACATGGCCGTTGAGTTTCATCTTCCGGCTTTCAACATCCGCATCATCCTCAATGGCATTTACAGCATCGATAATTCCATTGTACCATTCATAAAAGTATTCTTCCGCATCGTCAGACATTATAAGGATACGGGGATTGACCGTTGTACCCTTGTCATCAAGGATACAGGGGATGCTTAGGATCCTGTTGATTATTGTCCTCCATTGATTCATGATGTCAGGACGGGCTGTATTCCGTTCTTCCCGTCTCCATCCGGATATCTTCCTGTTTTTGGGATAGACAAACAGAAAACGGTCAAGTAATCCGTTGGCAAGGAATTCTGCACGGAAGACTTCCTGCAGCATATTAGTCTGTACTGAACCGATGACATTTATACATGGATTCTTGATTAGAACAGGACGTGATTCTGATTTGCGGATAATCTTTAACGGCTGTCCGCTATAAGCTGTCAGCAGATCTTCAATGAGATTGTTCTTGCTGTTGTACCTTTTGACGGAATTGAACAAAGCCAGGATTTCATCGACGACTAATGTTATCCCACGCTGATTATGCTGATGAATATTCATCATCGCCTCCGGGGTGGAATCATAAATGACCGTCGTTACAAAATTCGGTTTCTTGAGCAGTTGTTCTTCCCCGTCACTTCCGTGCTTGCCTGCTGACATGGCTCTTTCATATTCGTCATATTCCTCGTTATATTTCTCATGCAGCCGGTCATCATACTCATTAATCGGCTTATAGATAAAACCGAGGGGAGGAGTCTTTCCGAGCCCGGGACGTCCGACCAACATCATATAAAGGGATGGGCAAGTTTTCCACTCGCCCTTTATACGGATATGACAAGAGTTGCCTATTGCAGTAGCAACAGCAGAAAGAACAATAGACGCAGTATATTCAACATTGAAATTTTCGTATCTGGCAAGATTGAGGATAATCTCCTGTATCTTGTCCGGGAAGGCATCCAACGGAAGACCTGTTTCCGGAATGCCTTCCACTTCTGAACGAAGCATGTTGGTCAAATGAATGGTGTCAAACATAGCCACCTCCTTCCTGTTTGGGAAGTTCATCACCAATAGCGAAAGCTTCATAATGGAAACGACGCAGAAAGCGGTCTACGTCTTCCTGCGTGTACCAGTATTTATCACCTTCACGCGAGTAGCCGAGATAGCCGTTGTCTCGCAACTTTTTCAGATACTTTTCTTTGATGTTCAATTTCTCCATCAAAGACTTGTTGTCATATAGACGGTGTCCGCCTTCATGAGCCGGAGGCGGCAGCTTCTCTTGTCTCTCCACTATGCTGAGAATCTTTTCAAGCAATTCCCGGTCGCATAGTTTCTTTTCTCCATTTAATTTTTGAGCCATAGTTTATCGTATTATGGCTTAACCTTCCTTATGCACACTCGGACTGTAAGCCGGGTTTACATGCTATGATACGACTGTGCACATCGTACCAGAAGCACAATGCAAAGGTTCAAACTCCTTAGGAGATTTGGTGTTAGAATGAATTAGACAGCAAGTTAGAATTGTGTTAGAGACGTGTTAGAGTTGTATATAACACGGAGGTGATGAGCTTATAACCTGCTGCTTGTCAAACAAAAAAAGAGTAGCACATTGGCTACTCAAATAACTTGTCAATTTTCTCGGATCCTATAGGGGCAGCTTTGTTTTTTCTTGAATGTCTTGATTGAGTCAGATCTTTCATGTTAAATAACTTATCCAGTTCAGCACCCGGAAATAGTTCCACTCTGCCAGGCATCCAGTACATCTTCTCATCATATATTGTTTTTTCAGGATAATCTTCGCAATAGATACGTCCGCACATATATGCAAGAAGGACTTTGTTCAAAGTCCACTCATAATGATGATCGTTGATAATGATATATCCTTCTTCAATGGCTTTATCAAAGATCTTTCTTGCCAATTCTGTATCAAGGCGAGGGGGTAAAGTTATTTTGTTGCGTTCTGAATCTGTCATTCCTTGTGCAGACTCAGCCCCAACTGCCGCAATGTTTTTTCCCTTACTTCGCTTCTTTTGATGCAGGTCCTCGGCTGCGTATATCAGCGTTATTGCACATCCTATGGCAGTACTGATTCCGACAATGACTGCCATACCGGTTTCTGTCCCCCAAGATGGACGGAGTATCCCTAAACCAAGAAGGATAAGAATACTTATAATGGTGGTGAGCCCTACACCCCAGAACACTTTACGGTTATTGAGCTTGTATGTATAGGTTACAACCAACACTATGAAGAATCCTGCAATCAGGATACATGCAATTCGAAATGGCAATGATATCATATTTCTTTATCTTTTCGCGGTGATTATATAGCCAAGTTGATTAATTCTCCGCTTAGTTTTGCAACCTCTGCCGACAGTGTTTCAGGTAGGAATTTAGCATAGACCTTTTCGGTGACATCCGTACTTCCATGACCGAGCAAGCGGCTGACCACAGACATTGACAAACCTTTGTTCAAAGCGAAGACCGCAAAAGAGTGTCTTGCCACATGCATTGACAGGCTGAAAGGCAGACCGATTTGTTCGCCGACAACGGCCAACGACTGATTGATACATTTGGTCGCATTGTTGCGCGCTTTATAGAGAGCTTCCGCATCATCCAAATCCAAAGTCTCTTTTACAAGGTTGAACACATACCGGCATCCCTCACGTTTTTCCCGCCATTGCTGCAATATGTGCAGTGCCGGTTCCGTAAGTGGAATCACATGCCGTTTGTTTGTTTTTATCATAATTTTCCGTAACTCTTTCCGTGCAAAATCGATATGCTTCCATTGCAGGGTCATCACATCCACCACACGGAGTCCGCAAGCATGAAACGCAAAGAAGAACATCTCTATAAATTCCCTTCTACGTGGTTCCTGACAAGTCTTGTAATATTCTAAAAGAGCAGACATCTGTTCTTTGGTCAGGCTCTTTCCGTCAAACTCAGCCTCTTCCTCTGAAAGTGAAACTTTTGTAACGATCCGCATATCCTGAATCCTTGCATTCACGGCCGGATCTATCATGCTCATTTCACTCGCGTATGCACACGCTTTCAATATCGGAGTCAAAGCATGATTGATTGTTGCATCGCTATTCTGTTTGATTTCCTTGCGCCAGACAATATAACTATCTAAAAGTTCCGGAGTTATATCACTCACATATATTGCGTCCGACCGGTATGTGCCTTGTTTTGTTGCACGTAAAAAAGTCTGAAAAATGTTCATACAACTCTTTCCGTTCTCATATCGGCTTCTCCCGATTCTGTTTCTCGAATAATCCGAAGAAAGGCGTTCCAATGTGAACTCCACAAAATCTTTTCCCTGATCACGACGGGCAAGAGGTTTGTCCGCAAGAAAGCCGGATACGACATCAACGGTTATCTGATTAGGATGTTTTTCGTTATATTCGGCAAGTTGCGAATCTATACGTTCAACACGTGCCAGCAATAACTGGTTAAGTCGTTTGGATTCACCGCCATGACTTGCACGTATTTCACCCCGTCCCTGATTGCCGTTCTGATTCCAGTCTGCAACCTTAACAAAGACATTCGTAGTCTTTCGAATTACCTGTCTGTTCCAAGTGTATTCCAACTCGACAGGATAGGCTTTTTCCTTGTCAACCTCTTTCGGCGTGCGAAGGCGATATTTGCCCAATGGATATAGTCTTTTCGGTCTTCCCATATGCTTTTCCTCCCAATTCAATATTCCTGAGGAGAAGCAAAGGTAATGTATTTTAGACAAACAAACCCAGTTTTTGAGAAGAAAAACCGCAATTTAGACAAACAAACCGCGCCATATAACACCATAAAACACCAGCGCGACAAACAAATTTTCATTATTTATCGCGCTGTAATTTAATAATTTAACTTACTTATAAGCCGTCAATATTCTTCCTCGTTAAAGAAAAAGTCCTCTTTACTGGGATAATCGGGCCAAATATCTTCTATGCTTTCATAAATCTCGCCCTCATCTTCCATTTCCTGCAGATTCTCAATCACTTCAAGCGGAGCACCCGAACGCATGGCATAATCTATCAATTCATCCTTAGTTGCCGGCCAAGGAGCATCTTCCAATTTAGATGCTAATTCCAATGTCCAATACATAGTCTCTAGTATTAAAATTGTGAATATTAAATCCTATTTCTATTTTTCGGCAAAAGTATAACAATTTATTTCACTTGCAACTATTATTCCAAAATATTTCACCTTTTTTGTCGTCTTGATTCATTTTACGGGAAAGGACGAACAAATAATCAGACAAGCGGTTCACATAAGCCAATAATTCTGAAGAGATTTCCACTTGCTCGGCCAAAGCAAGAATCCGACGCTCTGCACGGCGGCAAACCGTACGGCAAACGTGGCAGAGTGCCGCACCGCGACTTCCGCCGGGAAGAATAAAGGCTGAAAGAGGAGGCAAAAGAGTATCCAAACGGTCTATCTCCCGCTCCACCATTTCCACCTGCTCCGAGCTGATGATACTGGCTTCTTTCAGCTCCATTTTCTCCCGGTCTGTGGCCAGATGAGAGCCTACGGCAAAAAGTCTGTCTTGCACTTGCTGCAGAAAATCTTTATCCTTTCCGTCAAGCAGGTACGTGATGAGAAGACCCAGATTGGAATTTAGCTCATCCACCGTACCGTATGCCTCAAGGCGGATATGCGTTTTAGGTACACGGGTTCCGCCTACAAGAGAGGTGGTTCCTTTATCTCCGGTTTTGGTGTATATCTTCATAAAGGATTAATGTTTAGGGGTTAATGTTTAGCAGCTAGTAAGTGGAGCTAATCACTAACCGCTGTTCACTATTGAAACGCCTAAAGATAATCAAAAGTTGACAATATAGTCTTGTTTTATCTTTGTTTTATCGAAAAATATGATACCAAGGTCATAAAGGTCGAACGTAATACCTGCCTGTCCGTCCTGCTTCATGCGCTTCCAGAGGGCAAACATCTGCGGAGTGTAACGGATACCTTCAATTACAAAAACAGACTTTCCCCTGGTACGGGTGGAACAGATGCGGAAGACCTCCTCTACAAAATCGGGATGACGATAATCGTGCAAATAAAGGAAATCAACGGGAACGCCACTCTCCAGAAAGAGCTCGGAAAGGTCGGAAGCCGAAGTATAATCTGCCCCCTCCTTCCCCGCTTTCAAATAGAGGGCAGAAGCGGCAAGCGTACCGGCATCTACAATGGTCTCCGGCTGGGTATAGTTTACCAGACGGAACAGAAGGCGTTTTACTTTCTTCGATTCGTACTTCCAACGTTTATCTTTCTCCAGCTCCAGTTGCTTCTGTGCCTTGGCCAGCTCTTCATATTTATAATAAGCCGTACTTTCGTAAATTACATGCGTAATCAGGTTAAAGGCAAAAGGAGAATGTACACCGTAGCCGCAACGGTGCCGGAAACGGTACAGCCAGATAAAAGGCCGTTTTAGAGTAAGCAAAATACGATTCATTATTTTAATGTGCTAATGTACCTTCGAAAGTCACCCCTTCACCCGAAGAATAATTCTCCGTAACAGTCAGGAGTACCTTGTTATCCTCAAAGCAGAGCGTAAGCCCAAGAGCGCTTATCCAGTTGACATAATGTACTTTCAGTTGCAAAGCATCAAGTGACGCCCACGCATAACTGCCTGCCACCTGGAAAGGGCCTTCTATACCCTTAAAACGCCCCTTTGCAGCAACCGAATACGGAGGATAGCCATCAATTGCCGCTTTCGACCATTGCTTATAGCCAAACGGAAGACTGTATGTCTTTCCGTCTTTCTCCACCACAGTCATCACTACTTCTTGCTGCTTGAATTGCAGCTCGATGGATTGCCATCCGTATTTGTTCTCTCCGAGCAGGATGCGCTTGCCTGCGTATTTCTGTGAAAGGGAGGAAGCAGCCTTTCCTTGCACTAACGGCAGTTGATAAGAACGCTGTTTCTTCTGCAGGCGCTTGTAGTCCTTACCGGGCGCTAATACCTGGTCACCGACCTCCGGCAACAAGCGGTTCCAGACCAGACGACGCTGCCGACGACCGTCTATCAATGTACATTCGGTAATGACCACTACCATATCCTTATCCGGAACAATCAGAATGTATTGTCCCAAAGCCCCGTCAGCACGTACAGCACCCGGATATTCGCAAAGCCACATCTGATAGCCATAATCTCCTATCTGTCTGGTCATCATCTGCTCCACCCAGGAAGCCGGGAGCAACTGCCTGCCTTCCCAAACACCCCGGTTCAGCAGCAGCAATCCGAATTTTGCCAGTGACTCGCTCTGAATATGCAGTCCCCAGCCACCGGTATTGATGCCTTCGGGGCTTATCTCCCACGCAACGTCCGTGATATGCATCGGGGTGAAAAGCTTCTGCTTCAGATAATCCAGCAAGGTCATGCCCGTCACCTTCTGCACGATAGCAGAAAGCATATAGGTACTAATCGAATCATATTCAAACTTCTTGCCCGGAGTTTTCACCGGTTTGGCAAGGAAGGTACGTATCCAGTCGGAAGTGAGGTTGCGCATATTCCAGTCGGGAGTGATACCCGACGTCATGGTAAGCAGGTCACGGACAGTCATGTCTGCCAGATTAGCGGAAACCGAATCCGGAAGAAGTTCCGGGAAGAAGGTACCGACACGGTCTGTCAAGAGCAAACGGTTGTCTGCAATGGCAAGTCCTACGGCAGCCCCGACAAAGGTTTTGGAGCAGGAATACATGGTATGGCGATATTCCGGCGCGAACGGAGCCGGATAGATTTCTCCGATGACCTTGCCGTGACGCAGCACGACCACGCTGTGGATGTCTGTTTTTGGCAATGCCATCAGTGAATCAAACAAGGCAGTGACAGCCTTGGAAGGGACTCCTTCTGCCTCGGGTGTGGAACGTGGCAACTCATTGATTTGTGCATGAGCTGCCAACGCTCCCAGCAAGCCGAGAAACAAGAAGAAAAAACGTACTCTATTTTTCATAATTATCTAAGATATTTGTTCTACATGCGCTGCAAATGTACAGCATTCGGGCGCGAAAGACAAATAACTTGATAATTTTGTCGGAAGGGAACGTTCTTATAAGAAATGTATGGTCGCCGCCTCTCCCTTGTTCAAGTCCAACGAGAATGCCGGTTTCTTGTAAGTATGCGTATGTCCTCCTACCTTCACCTCGGCACGGACAGTACTTGCGGGCATCTTTACTGTAAATTTCCCCGGAACAAGAGCGGTAACAACAGCCCTCGTTGCCCGTCCATCCTTCCAATCCAGGTCTATGGAAGCACCGCCGCGTACGCGCATTCCACGGAAGTTGCCGGTAGTCCAGCTATCCGGCAGGGCAGGAAGCAGATGGATAAAGCCTTCATGACTTTGCAGCAGCATTTCGCCGACTCCCGCCGCACCACCGTAGTTGCCATCAATCTGGAAAGGAGGATGCGAACAGAACAAATTAGGGAAAGTGCCGCTACCATGACCTCCCGTCGCAGCATCGACAGCAGGATGCAGCAAACTCTTGAAGAGTTTCCAAGCACGGTTTCCGTCACCCAAACGAGCCCAGAAGTTTATCTTCCAAGCACGGCTCCAACCAGTACCCTCATCTCCACGACGGTTCAAGGTCATCCGGCAGGCTTCGGCAAGCTCGGGGGTGGACTCCGGCGAAATCAGGTTTCCCGGATGCAGGCCGTAGAGATGGGAGACATGGCGGTGGTGCACATCCACTTCCTTATAATCCTCCAGCCATTCCTGCAAATATCCTTCCTTACTGATTTGCATGGGTGGGAATCTCTTCAGGTCCGCCTCAAGCTTCGCCACATAATCCGCATCACAATCCAGCAGGCGAGCGGCGGCGATGACATTAATATAAAGCTCGGTGAGCAGTTGCACATCCATAGTGGGACCCATACAAATGCTGACGGGAGTCACGCTGTCACCCGGCACATAGAAGCTGTTTTCCGGAGAAGAAGTGGGGGCAGTTACCAGCCAGCCATGCGAAGGCTCCTGCACGGTAGTGGAACTAAAGAACCGGGCGGCACCTTTCAAGACGGGATAGATACGGCGCAGATAATCCTTGTCCTGCGTATACAGATAGTGTTCCCACAAATGGGCACACAACCAAGCGCCACCGGTATTGGTAGCTCCCCAGGAGGGGTGTTCGCCGGGAGCGGTATAATTCCATACGTTGGTCATCATGTGGAGCACCCAGCCATCTGCCTCATCGCCATAGAAGGTACGCGCACTTGCCTCTCCCGAAGGGATAAGGCGCTCCATCAGCGTCGTCAGCGGCTGATAGAGTTCGGAGAGGCCGGCTTGCTCCAAGGGCCAGTGGTTCATCTGGATATTGATGTTCGTATGATAGTCCCCGTTCCAGGGAGTCGATACTCCATTTGCCCAGAGTCCTTGCAGATTGGGCGGCAAGCTGCCGGGACGGGTACTGCTGATGAGCAGATAGCGTCCGTAGTTATAGTACAGAGCAGCCAATGCCGGCGACTCCTGCTGTGTGAAGCGGAGGATGCGCTCGTTCGTCGGGAGCGTATCATCCGGCGTGGCAGGAAGCGTCAAGGAAACACGGTCGTAGAGGAAACGGTGGGCAGTGACATGGCTGGAGAATGAAGAATGGAGAATGGAACATGGAGAATTAGCGGGGGCGGTGAAAGGACGGAGCAAGCTGTCGCAGACTTCCGCATAGCGTTCGCCCGGGAAGTCGGTACCGGCAGCGGCATAGGAGGTAGCGGCAGAAAGTATCAGCCAGGCTTCCTGCCCGTTCTTCAAGCGGATACCGTTTTCCGGGCTGACAGACGATTCACCACCGTTCTGCACGAGTTGCATGGCCACACGGTATTTCATACCGTCCAAACCGGGCTTACCGCTTTCCAACATGCCGTCCATCAAAAGGGTGTTCCCTTGGACAGTCACCGAGCTATGTTCCGCACGGCTCAAACGGGCAGAGAAATTCAGAGCTCCTTCACGTCCGGCAACCAGATGAATCAGCATGACATCACGGTCACGGGAAACAAAATACTCACGGCGATAATCGACATCTTCCAGCCTGAAAGCCGTATATGCCACCGCATCGCGCAAGTTGAGCCAACGGCGATAGTTGTTTAATGGAGAGTTGAGAATGGATAATGAAGAATTGTAGGTAAAATCTATATCCAAATCGCCCAATACCTGATAGGTTCCATATCTCCCGTCAGTCTCCTGCTTCTTCGGAACAAAACTGCTGTACATCAGCTCCTGTGCCTCTCGGTTCTTTCCCTCAAACAACAGTTGCCGGATGGCAGGCAGACTCTTCGAAGCATCCGGATTGCTATAATCCGCCTCCATTCCGCTCCATAATGATATTTCATTCAGCACAATGTGCTCACGGAGAATGCCTCCGTCGGGCATCATGCCCAAGCGTCCGTTGCCCAAAGGAAGAGTCTCCTCCCAGATAGCGGCAGGTGACGTATAATACAACTGATGATTACAACTGTCGGCAGGCGCATCGGCTGCGCCAGTTTCTTGCAGATTTTAGCGCCGGAGCTGAACGACCGGATGCTGGCGGACTTCCTCGACATGGAAAGCTCCCTCATCGTCAGTATGCACGTCCAGTCCGTGGATCAGGTGAAGGCCATCAAGACGGTGAAGCGCACCATCACGGAACTGGATCGCAGTAAGATTGAGGAGCAGAAAAAAGCCATCCGTGCCGGGTATGACATTGACATCATTCCGTCGGATTTGGCAACCTATGGCAGAGATGCAAAAGCTCTGCTGAAGGAATTGCAGAGCCAGAACGAGCGAATGTTCCTTGCTACCTTTCTGGTGCTGAACACCGGGCGCACGGAACAGGAACTGGAAAACAACGTTTTTCAGGCATCCAGCATTGCACAGAAGCACAACTGCAACCTGTGCCGCCTTGACTTTCAGCAGGAGCAGGGGCTGATGAGCAGCCTGCCGCTGGCAGACTGTCAGATCGAAATTCAGCGAGGGCTGACCACCAGCAGCACCGCCATCTTCATTCCGTTCACCACACAGGAACTGTACCAGTCCGGCAAAGAAAGCCTGTATTACGGTCTGAACGCCTTGTCCAACAACCTGATTATGGTGGACCGCAAAAAGCTGAAGAACCCCAACGGTCTGATTCTGGGCACTCCCGGTTCCGGCAAGTCCTTCAGTGCAAAGCGTGAAATCACCAACGCTTTTCTGGTGACGGACGATGATATTATCATCTGCGACCCGGAAGCAGAATACGCTCCGTTGGTGGAGCGTCTGCATGGGCAGGTTATCCACATCGGCCCTGCCAGCACTCAGTATATCAACCCCATGGACATCAACCTGGATTACAGCGACGACGAGAACCCGATCACCTTAAAAAGCGATTTTGTTCTGTCGCTCTGTGACCTAATCATCGGCGGAAAAGAAGGCCTTTCCCCTGTGGAAAAGACTATCATCGACCGCTGCACAAGGCTTGTCTATCGGGACTATCTGCAAGACCCTAAGCCGGAGAATATGCCGATCCTGGGCGATTTATACGATCTTCTCCGAAAGCAGACAGAGCCGGAGGCGCAGACTATTGCGACCGCCCTTGAAATCTATGTCAATGGCAGCCTGAATGTATTCAACCACCGTTCCAATATCAAAATGGACGATCACAGAGTCCTTTGCTTTCAGTTAAAGTCTCTCGGAAAAGCTTTGAAAGAGATCGGCCTTCTTATCATGCAGGACTGCGTGTGGAACCGTGTTACAGCCAACCGCTCCAAGCACAAGACGACCTGGTTTTACATCGACGAATTTCACCTGCTCTTGAAAGGTCAGACCGGAGCGTTTTCGGTGGAAATCTGGAAGCGCTTTCGTAAATGGGGCGGAATCCCAAGTGGGCTCACGCAGAACGTCAAGGATCTTCTGACCTCACGCGAGATTGAGAATATCTTTGAAAACAGTGATTTTATTTACATGCTGAACCAGGCTCAGGGCGACCGGCAGATCCTTGCCAGGCAGCTCGGCATCTCTCCGCACCAGCTCTCCTATGTGACGCACTCAGGCTCCGGTGAAGGGCTGTTATTCTTCGGAAATGTCATTATTCCCTTTGTGGATCATTTCCCGAAAGACACCTCTCTCTATCGCATCATGACAACGCGGCCGGACGAGGTTGCGAAAAACAGAGAATAAGCGGCAGTAACACGAAGAAACGGAGGTGATGATATATAGCACGCGATATGGACTTTTCAAGGCCGAAAGGCAAAGCGCGGGACGCTCCCACAAGGGGGCGTCTTTCCGAAAGCAGCCGGGAGTTTGATCTTCGGGAGGCGAAGGCGGGTTCTGTATCGGCGGACGATCTTTTACGCCGCAGATTGCAGGAACGCTTTCGGAAGGAAAACATCGAAAAAGAGTCTGAATCCGATGCGGAAACCTTACGGGAGCAGGCGCCGGAAACAGAAAATCGGCATACGCTTCACCAACACGGCAACAGGTATCAGCAGCGTTTTCAAGAAGCGGCGAAAGCG
>OHPH01000889.1_pt1 | contig 14231 bp, 18 predicted proteins | sample 1577681 | NCBI WGS metagenome assembly OHPH01 (sample SAMEA3879603, study PRJEB24766) | human gut metagenome | biome: human-associated habitat; feature: feces | place: USA | collected 1985/1987 | reverse complement strand
GTTTCACAATCTTTTCAGGCTCATAGCTTGCTTTTTGTGGTATAATGATTGTAGAAAAAAAAGGTCGACTAAAAAAAAGTCGACTAAATTAAAGAAAAAAGGAGATTAAAAAAATGAGGTACAACTATTTTGAAGCCGTATGCGATGACGTGTGCAAAGAGATAGCGGAGAGCTGGGCGGATAGGTTCGCTGATTTTGAAACCCTTGACGAGCTGCGCGAAGCGTTAAACAATGAGCTGTGGACGTGCGACCGCGTGACCGGGAACGCGTCGGGGTCTTACACCTTTTCGACCTGGCAGGCAAAAGAGTACTTGGCGGATAATTGGGACGTGTTCGAAGAGGCTTGCGCGGAGTTTGGCGTGGACATAGCCAAAGAGGTTAAAAAGGGCGCGGAAAGTGTAGATGTGTTAATCAGATGTTATTTTTTTGGCGCGGCAATAGATAAAGTCTTGCCCTACTTTGAAGAATATTTCAACGCGGTGCACGAGGAGGCGCGGGGGTAATTATGATTAAATTAAAAACTATTTATAGCACGAAGAATGACTACTACATTGTCGTTATTCGAAATCCTAAATCTAAGTGTTACGAATTGCACCGCTCGGTCTGGCTGTCGAATCTTGAAGATTTTGACTATCTTTTGAAAAAGTGCAATCCTCTTTTCGCTTTTCATAATCTTTCCGACGTTCGGTACTACGCTCGAAAGATTATTGCCGGTGAAGATTTTTAATTTATTATGATTGATTTTATTATTAATAATGAGGAAGGAGGAATAAGGATTGATTAAAGTTAGAGAAAAATATCGAATTTCGCGCACTGAATATTTGATAATATGCAAGGACGCGGAAGGTCATTGGGTTGTTGCGCGTGGGGGGTTCCCCATCGAATCGCGTGGGGTTGTTTTTGTGGGAACATTGAAGGACTGTAGAGAAATGGTTAAAAGAGAACACGGGCGTTATTTGCTTTTAGGAGTTTTGCTAAATGGATAAAAATTTGATATTGAAAGCTTTGAAAACGCTTTATTTAATGGCGTTAGAATTAAAAGCCGCGGTTAATTTGCTTGAAAAGGCGATTGACTTAAAAAATCTAAAAAAATAAAAAATGCTGAGCTAACGGCAAGACGGGCGGAGGTTATATATGTTTAAAGTTTGGAAAAACAAAAGCAAGTGGGGCGGCGTTTTCTATTCGCTAAACGCTGGGACAAAAGAAAATCCGGAATATTTTAACATTGTTTTTGAGTGCGAAATTCCCGAAAATGTCAAAAATGCGCCATGTTTTAATATTAAAAACGTGCTTGGGAAAAAATGGGTTAATCCTCAAACGCTTGGACAAACGATGTATGTTAAGAAATGTGAATTTTTGCCAATAGTAGACGATGAAAATTACGAAATTTTAGACTTCTAAAAAAAAGAGGGGGGCTAAAAAAAATGAATATGAATGAAATAGCCCCCCTCCGAGTGTGGTGTGTTGCAAAGGCAATTCCCGAGATTAAAATGTTAAAAGAAATAAAACTTTGCTCGGGGATTGCCCTTGAACGCGGAGAGCAGATTACTCTTTTTTTTAAAAATAAAACAGGGTGGACGCAATGCGATTATTTGGGCGAAAACGACACGGCGTTTGACGTGTCAGGCAATTCTGCTTATCGCGCTTTTTATTCTTTTTGCGGCAGAGAAGAAATAGAAAAAATGAAAAAAGTGTTGCCAAAAATCGAAATTTGGGAAAGCGTAGAGCAAATACATTATTTTGATTTTCACTATGCAGAAACCTTTATTTTTAATAAAATATACGAATTGGACGTTAATAGCTCGTTTGCTTATGGAAGTTTAAAGCTATCAGGTGAGTTTAGTTTATTAAAGAAATACATGTTGATGCTTTTTGCGGGCAAACGGACGGCGGCGACACTGCGCGAGCGTGATTTTTTTAAAAAAATGCAAAACTACTTGGTTGGATATTTTGCAAGAATAAAAGATTTTGTATCTTTGCGTTCAGAAATAATAAAGAGTAGCAATATGCACATTTATTCGTTGATTTCAAAAATAAAATCAGCGGGGGGCGAAGTCTATCTTTCGAGCACCGATAGCATTCTAACTAACGAGTGCGGATTTAATGCCGTCCGCGAATTTTTGGGGGACGGAATAGGTCAATTAAAGTTGGTTAACGTGGGCGAAAAGCTCTATTATCAAAGCTCTAATATTTATCAACTTGACGATAAGGTTAAATATTCGGGCGTTGGCTATTTTGCTAGAAAACACACTGATTTTTTCGCAAATAAGATTGCGCGCCAAAGCGGTAGCCTTTTAGCGGGCTACGATTTTGAGCTTTTAAACGAGGGCTCCAATTCGCGTTTGTGCAAAATTGGAGAAAGTAAAATCATAGTAGACGAATTTAATTTGCTCGGCGAAAAATTGGGAACAAAAAAATATACATTAAAGGGATTAAAAAATGATAAGCGAAAAGGAAATTTTTGATTTAATAAATAATAGGGCGGACTGGCTCGAAAGTTTTGACGAAAATCGCAATTTTAATCGGAAAGAGATTTCCGTAATGTTTAAAACTCTAATGAAAGAAGAGGGCAACCGCGATTATTCGCCCAAGCTCCAAGAGAGCTTGATAGACAACATTTTTTTCAGATTAATAAACGGCTATACGAAAAGCGAAATTATGTCTGAATTTTCAGACGTGAAACATATGGGATATTTTGAATTTACGCTGGGAAGAAAAGAAAGCAATCGACTTTTAAACGTTTTGAGTGAGCTAAAAATTCAGACTTCGATTTTGAGAGGAGTAAGAAAGGACATGCCCTACGACGAAGTCGTTGACGGATATCGAATTATTCAAATAATGTCCGAAGAGACTGCGCCGGGGCAAAGCCCCGAAGTAGCTTATTTCGCGATTATAGATGAAAAAAAAGGTGAAATCATATTTGAAAGTAACGGAAAGACCGTGGAAAGTCAAATTTCAGATTTTACAGATAAATTTGAAGATTTAAAAAAGAAATACGCACTTTCAAAAAAAAGTAAAAGCACACTTGTAGATGTTTTTTTAACAAACAAGGGGGTTGTTCGCAAGATTAAAATCAAAAATGGTGCATTTAGATATATAGACGAGAACGGGAAGTTCATCAAATGGAAATAAATAAGATTTTAGACCAAATCGAAATTGACGGCGAGTTTGCCGTTTCAAAAAGCACGGGGAAACGGTACCACTATTCAGATTTTTTAGAAAAAATAAGCAAGCAATTTAATTTAAAAAAGAAAGATAAGGACAGGATTAAAAGCCACTTTGTCGATACGGTCAAGGTTCAAAGCGAAAACAGCATTAATGTTGAAAAGTTTATTAAAAAATACAACTTTCAATTCGCGGACGGAATTTATTTGATTAACGGTGAGATTTATTCGATTGACGATGTCTATAAATTTCTTTGGAAAAATGAACAACTGCTCCCGACAGAGGCTAATTTACTGCTCGAAAATATCGAAAAAATAAGCGAAAACGTTTCAATTCAAGGTGAAATATTTGAAAAAATAAAATTAAAAGCCGTGCCGCGCGAAAGCAAATATTTGAAGTCTCTTGACGAAATTTACGGACTTCAAATAAATTTCAGGAACATATTGTTTAATATATTAACTCCAAACTCTAAGCCGCTTTTTCACGTATTCTACGACGACGGTATAGGGGGGACGGGGAAAAGCACTCTTTTAGAAGTCATAACGAAAATAGTTGGCGAGAAATATACGTCAAATGTGCTGCTCGACCAGTTCGGAAATAGGTTTATTTTTGCAAACATGTTGGGAAAATATGTAAATATAGGCGATGATAACGGGAAAAATGACGAGCTCCAAAACGTCGGCACTTTGAAAAGCATAGTTACGGGCAACAGGGTTACTATTGACCGAAAAGGTATTTCGCCAATCGAAGTCAGGATTTTTGCGAAACAAATTTTCGCGACAAACATACTTCCGTACATCGACTTCACTGACGGCGGCATAATGCGCCGATTAAACATTGTGAAAATGAACGCGCCTATCCCCTCTTGGGTCGAGATGTGCACGCTTGACGACGATGAGGTCGGCGCGATAGTTCACGAGGTTTTGACGAAAGGGCGCGACTTGACCGATAACCGAAACGAGCTTGCCATTGAGACAAGCCCGCTTTATCGGTTTTTCACAGTTAAAAGTGACACGTCATACGACGCTTATAAGTCTTTTTGCGATGACAACGGGTTTAAAAAGTTGAATATAATCAACTTTGAAAGCAAAGCTAGATTTGTAAAATCATACATTAACCGCCGTGTCGAGCAGCTTATGATTAAATAGGCGGTTGGGGAACGGGAATGCCGACAAAATAGGCTATCTCCGAGAATTCGACGATAAAGTCTACCATTCGGATTCTATCATCGGCATTGTCAGTCATGTCATTAATCACGCCTTCAAAACTTATGGAACTTTCATCGTTAAAATTCATGCCCGTTATAATTATCGCCAAATCTCTCCCGTCTGCGCAAGTGAACGCGCCGCTGCACGGAATAAAGCCCGTGGTATGGTGATAAGTGAGCCCAATATAATCCAAATAAAGCATGTACTCTATAAAATTATGTAGGGTTAGCTCAGTTTCGTTTTCAGGTCGTGTGGTGTAAATAGTAAATTTACAAGAAATGTAACCCTCGAACGCTTCTCCGTCGAATTCTCGAAGATAAGTGACTGACGGGGCGTTTAAGAAACAGTATACGGGGCAGCCGTAGCTGTATCCATTATCGCCCTTGTTGCCCTTATCGCCCTTGTCGCCCTTGTCGCCCTTTGCGCCTTTAATGTTGCCCATTTTGACAAATCTGTTATTCCCGGCAAATCTATAAAGGTCGCCCGCAGTTGCCGACGCGTCTACCGCGCTCGTCTTATTATCCGCGCCGAATAGGATACTGTCCCCCTCCTGCATTTCGGCAACAACCGCGGCAGTATCGCTTCCAGTAGTCGTGCGAACCGACTTGCCGTCTTCGCCGTTAAACACTGCGCCCAAATATACGAAGTTATACACGCCGTCGCCGTTCAGGTCGAATGACCCGTATTGCGTTCTTGAATTGTAAAAAACATCATCAAGAACGTTAAACACCTGCTTTTTTCGGTCGTTTGGGTCATAGTCGTTAAGCGACGTTCCGCCGAATGAAGTCCATAAATTTTTAGATATCGGAGCAGGCGTATTAGTTTTTCCTTTTTTGACATTTCTAATCGTAATAGGCGCTTCTCTGTCGATGAAATCGCCTTTAAAAGCAAGCGTGATTTTGCACGTAGTCGCGCCGCCCTCAGATATATAGCCGTAAGCGGGAATATCATCAGGACGTCCGGAAGAAATTTCGACATAGTCACCAACGTCGCCACCCAGCAGTTGAATTTGTGAGTTAAAAGTATCTGAAAGGCTGTAATATAAGTTTCCGCGCTTCAAAAAAGAGAACCTTACCAGATTTTGCCCGCCATAGCTTGTATTTTCAATCAGCTCGTTTAGCTGTTCTGACAAATTAGAATTGACAGTCAACTGGTTTCTATGCGCTTCGGTTAAGTGGTCTACTTGCTCTTCATAAGTTCTATAAATGTTTCCGTCTTTATAAATTGCCATTTATTCAATCTCCATAATTTTATTTTCCATATACGGCAACTGAACGTTATAGAAACGCGTATATGCCGAATTCATATTAACCAGTCCAAAACAGGCAAACAAAACGAGAGTGACAAGCGTTATAAGAATTTGTATAGGATTTTTGCTGCCCTCGATAGAAATGTAAATAATTCCGAATATACTGAACGCCGCAGTTGCACCTTTTAAAATAACATCTAAAAATCCGTTAATAACTTGCCACAAGGTCATAGATAAATGCTTGCGCTTCTTTTTTGCTTTCTTTCGATAGAACTTGGAACAAATATCCGCGTTTTCAATTTCCGCATATTTTTGCCCCTGATAGCGTAGCAACACGTTTATAAGCACACCTATGACTGAATTTATTACGGAGAATATAACTATTGAATTAGTCTCTGCCTGAATATTAACGCCAAGAACGAATATTATAACGAATATAATGTCCGCAACGCCGGCGATAATAGACCCGACCACTCCTATATTATTTAAGAGTTTCAGCAACGCTTCGTGCGACTTCTGTTGCAACTTTTTCGGCTCGGATTTTATTTCGTCCATTTTTGAACACCTCTAACATTATCTTAAACACTATAAACGACGCTATTATAGTTATTGTCAACCCTAATATCTGCCACCAAAACTCCGAAACAAGCGTCATGACCGTAAGGATAGTAAGCGATTGACCTGCGAGCTTAAACAATCCCGAGTTTTTGAAACTCTCGGGTATTTTAGCGCACGCAACAAGCCCGCCCGTACCTATAATTCCGCCGCTTGCCATTAAAGTATTATATCTTTCAGATAACTGCGGGCAAAGGATAATAAGGTATATGGCAGTTGGGACAATCAATACTAATATTCCTATTGAAAGGATAAAATAATACTTTCTCACTTTCGTTTACCCCTAAGCTCAAGAATTTCTCGCTTTATATGCGAAAGCTCGTTTTTAATGTCTTTAAGCTCTTTTGCTTCGTTTACCTCGTCAATCTTTTTTTGTAAAGATTTAAGCGAAAAACGCTTAATCAAAAACGGGATAAGGACGGATGTTATAAATCCTGCCACAAGCGGAGCAGCATATGTTATTATTTCTATTATTTTCTCTTTCATTTTTAATTCCCGTCTGGCTCGCATACTACGTAAGTATATGCGGGCGAAATTATCTTAATAAATAAATGTCTGAACCTGTTAATAAAAGTCTTAGTAGTATACGCGCGTTTATTACTAAGCTGCTCGCGCTTCACTTGAAGCGTTCCTTTTTTAGTAATCATTTTTGTTTGCGCAGAAATGAAATCTACGCTTTCTTCATCGGTGCTTGCTTCAAGCTCGGGAATGTCCGCAACGTTTTGAATGTCTTGACGCTCGATTGAAATGTCTGTATCCTTTAATGCCATTAAGTCGTCAATACTCTTAGTGGTCGCTTCAAATTCTTTGTAATAAGTGTACAATTCTTTCGCAAATCGTTCTTTAAAGCTATCGGGCGAAGTGCACACATGACTGTCATTATACTCGTAAGCTATAAGCGTGAATGTTTTAACGCTCGGACAGTCGTTCTCATCATCTGAAAGCGGCAATGAAGAGTACCACGACTTAAACGCTGCGTAGTTGGGAAAGATGTTTTTAAACAGTTTTGTATTATGGCTATACAGTTCCATTTTGCTCTCCTTGCAAGTCATTGTATTGAGTGTTATCGGGGTCGCTCGTCTCGCCCGTTAGCATGTTTTCGCTTTGCGCCTCAGACATTCCGCGCTTGCTTTCGCACCACACAGGATAATTATAATATGCTTGAAAAAGCAAACAAAATTCTTGTCTCAACCTTAATCCGTTATAGTAAATATCATCGGAGTTAGACCCGTTCAAACGTTGCTCTTCTTGCAATAAATGCGCTTTTTTGTCGAAAACACCTGCGTTTGCCACGCCCGTAATTGACTTCAAAAAGTTAGTCAACGAATTAAACGTGCCGAATAATCCTTCAAGGTTTGACGTATTACTTGTTTTAATAGGCGTAATAGGCAGTGTTCCGATTATGGGCGTAAATCTGCGACCGTGCAATATATCCTGATTTATAGCATTAATTTGCAAGTTAATACTTTCGAGCTCGCTTTCATTTGCCACTTGCAAAAGATTATGGTCTGCGTTCCCGAACATTGCCGTGTTTATAATTTGCATTAAAGTTGCAAGCATGTGCAATACGGGCTTAACAAAATTGTATCTTATAACAGGTTGTTGAGAAATTTCAAGCGAGTTATCGTTAAGAATAATACCGACTACACGTCCGTCGTTTATCTTTTTTATAGTATCCTCACTGTACGGAAAATCGTACACTATTTCAAGATTTTCATAAACGAGCGGCTGCGCTTTTTTGTTCTTAACGTCACTGTCAACACCTGTAAAAGGCAATGTGTTTACGCACGAATATCTGCCATATTCGTCAATTTTTCCGTTCAATGCGAAAGGTAAAAACTGAAACTTGCCTACCTTGTCGTTAAAGTACATAACGCCCTTGCCTCTGAAAAACAGCACGCGCTCTATAATGTCCTGCGTTAATCCAAACGGCAAGTTAGTCCACATGTAGCGTTCTATTGTCTCAGTAAAGTTTTGGTGGCGCATTATGTCGAATAAATCACCGTAAGACAAGTTATACTTTAAAAGATTTGGAGTTATGGTTTTACCGTTTTGGTCAATGGCATTCCCATATTTCAGCATTTTTTTAGACTGAGGAATACCTGCCTGAATAAGGCTTGTAGTATCATACATCGGCATATTTCACACTATATCCTTTATTGCGCTAACAAAATCGTCAAGACTTATTTCCTTTGACATTTCCTTATAAATATCGCGCAATGCGCCGTAGCTTTTTTTAGCAATGTTAAGGTCCTGTTCTATCTTCGTTTTCAGATACGGCATTTGCGGGCTATTGTTTTCAATAGAAATACCGTGTGCGTCCATATCTTCACCACCGCTCATTATCCTGTCAATATCGAGCTTATCGTTATTGACAAGGCTTTGCTCTGCCCTTGCCAACTGCCGTTGACCTTTTTGCTTATAAAATTCGTTTATTTGGAAAGCACGGTTAATACCAGACACAGCCGACGCTGTAATGCCAAGATTTTGCACACCGCCGCCGACCGTGCTTCCAATGTTTGACCTATTCATGAATATACACTCCTTTACCAAGCTCACGCGCCGCAATTACAGATAATACTGGCGAAAAAGAGCTTGTTATTAACGTACCGCGAATGAAAGTTCCGTCCTTAATAAAATTAACATATAATCCATAGCAGCCAAGCCCATAGCCGAATTTGTCTATAAAATCCTCTACTAACTCTATTTCAAAATCCGAGCATTCGTAGGTTTCTATTACAAACCAAAAATCTTGTAGCAATATCTCATTGAACGAGCTTATTCTGTTTACACTGTTAGGCAAATTTTTAACTGTGCCTATTTGAAAATCAAAGTTCTGCTGCTGTTGGTATGCTTCAAACTCTCTCAGCTTGTCGTTTTGCTCTATCTGTATTGCGCCTGCAATACCCGTAGCCGCACCTGCGGCTACACCGCCCGCAGCTCCTGCCACTGCCCCCGCAATCTTGCTTCCGCCTGCCATTGAGTAACCTGCCAATGCGCCCATTGCAGTATTTGTAATTGTATTTGTAACAACAGCCGTAACCTCGTTTACGCGCTCTGTCTCATGAGATATAGACAGCTTTTGCTGTTGTAGCGCAAATATTTGTTGATAATTACTATTTTGCCTTTTATAAGTTTGAAATGCGTTTGAAGATAACGAAACTTCAAAACCGTTAGATGACGGTTGCGAGCCGCGCATATCGCTTGCGTATGTTTTTCCCTTTAATGAATTTAACGTGGGGGTCAACACTGCGCTTGCAATTATCGCATACGGTTTTAATGCCGTTTTTACTGTTATTTCCGCCGTATAATAGTTAATTCCGTTTACCTCGGATGACACATTATTAAAATAATCGTAAAAATTGAAGTCAAACTTAGACGACTGTTCGGGGCTTACTAATGAATAAGTGCGACAAATATACTCTTTCTTAATATCGATATAAGGCAACAATTGAACGCTGCACTTATGATTATATGTGTTTGATTGTATCTTAAAAAATGGATACCCTACTATTTCGCTTGCCACATCAGTTAAAATTGGACAGTAAGGATATATTTGCGCATCTACAAGATAAGCATTTTCACCGCTAAGATATTGAATAACGGTATTAAATATCATGAATGCACGAGACTTTTCAATATTATAAGTCTTTGCGTTACCCTCAATAGTTACATTGTATAAGGGAAAAACAAGGACGTTATACGGCTCATCAACCAACTGCGAAACAATATCCAATACCAGATTGCCTGATTCTCCATTGCTTAGCTTCGTCCTCGTATACGTTTTTTCATCATATATAATTTGAGATATGACAATCAGCCTATCGCCTACGCCCTCTTCAAAAGTACTGACAGTAACATCAAGCATATTGCTTGTAGCAGTCTTAACCGAGTATGATGTGTTAATATAGTTTTCAGCAGCCCAACTCATGAACAGATCTGGCATAGACACGCCGTTTGCCTGATTTTCGGAATAACTTGCAGAATACGAGTAATAATCACTGCCGTCCTTAACTATTACACCGTCATAATTGACTGTTTCGTAAGGAATATCAGGCATTGTAGGAAAAACAAGCCCGTCCTCCGCAATCGTATCTTGCACCATTTGGCTTGCAATATTATTGAAAAGTTTAAACAAAAAATCATGGTGCGTTACTACTCCGTAGTTAGCAATTGACGGAGTAGTGTCTATATTAAACGTTGCATTTCCTCTGACATCATCGGTAGATATTTGGATATCATACGAAAATGACCCGGTAAAATTGAACGTGACTTTAACTTTATGGTAATACCCACCTATTTTACAAACACAACTGACATAAGTATTACTTTCGTTTTGAACAAAAAACTGCGCCCCGTCAGCTATAAGCGGATAATTTACATAATTAGGCTCAAATGCGGGGATATTTATATTTACTTGGTCTGGATAAGGCTCGCCTGTTGTAGGGTTAAGCTCTGTCGGCTTAGTAAAATACATTATCCCCCACATTGAGTTTTCTTTTGTGGATACGGTATAATTTCCGAAAGTATTTGTGTCAGGCATTAAATATTGACGCTTTTTAAGTATTTCATTCAGCGACAGCTCTTTTCTGTATTTCAAAAAACTATCAGTAACGCCGCGTTCAATTTTACCGAAACAATCTTCAACACCAAACTCGCCGATAACGTCGCGTTGCAACTGCAACTCCACTTGGCTACCGTTTAAAAATGAATACGCCATGACAAACCAACGCGAGTTGCCGTGTTTGTCGTCTTGTATAAGTATATAATCGCAAATATTTTCAAATGACGTTTTTAAAGTCATTTGAGAACCGTCGCCGTACAACACTTTTTTATAAATCTCAGCGTTTGCAGGCGAAAACTCAGATAAATTTCTATACCTGTTCCGCGACGCATATTTTAAATTATGCTCCTTATAATACCAAACGGTAACCAAGTTTAATCCTCCTTACGCCTAATTTGTAGCTTCTTTTACAACCTTAACTCTTATTCTGGGGTACTCTTCCAAAAATTCAAGGTTATTATGCCCGAATATAAGATAGCTATTCGACGTCAACGAGCGAGCGTTCCAGAACTCCGTGCCCGTTTCAAATCCCGACATGAACGGCAATGCCGAAGAGTGTACCAACATAAACGCAATAGTGTCGTCGACAGTGTACAAATACTCTTTGCCCATAGTCGTACTACTGACCGTCACCGATACGCCCCTTACATTATCCGAATACACCTGCCCTTTGTACGGTGCGGGGTCACCTGCCCAAAGAAACACAGTATCATTTGTAGGTTTTGATACAAGCGTTACTTTTGTTTCTGTAACGTCATACCACCCCGAAACAAGCACGCGGGACGTTACTTTTACAGGCGCGCTTGACGGCAAAGTCAAGTCAGCCGACGCAGGCGAGCCAAACCACTTAGCGGGCAAATCGTACTCGGCAAAACCGCCATCTGCTTTTATATCTTTATGGAATATAGTAGGCAAGTCGAGCTTAGTTATCTTTGAGTGCTGTTCAACATTCCATACGGCGATAAACTCATCGGCGGAATAAGAACGCAAATAACCCAACTTGTTAAAGTCGCGGTTATTATCTTCTAAATCGGCTTTAAGCACCACAACCCGTTGCGCAAGCGTTTGCGCTTCGAGCCTGTTTGTTTCCTCTTGCGTAGCCCCGTTAGGAGTAGTGACCGTAATATCGCAACGAGTGGTAGACGGAGTAAGAGTTCCGATAGTGCTGTTTATAAGCGACCTGTCGTATACCCTTTTTATTTTACGGAGTGAACTTTTTAAAAATCCGATATACTCCGCAAAAGTGCCTTCGGCCATAAATGCCTGTTTCGACAGATATTGGTCGGTCGTTACGGAAATAATCTTGTACACACCCATAGTAATTGACTGGGTTTTGCCCGACTTATTACGATTAAGTTCAAGCAGGTTTTTAGCTTCTTCATCGTCAAGCCAATCCTCAGGCGAACCTATGTCAAAAGAGTGATATAGCTTTGTGTCGCCGAACAAAGTGCCGTCAACTCTGAACCTGTCGGCAAGCTCGGTACTTGCAACACCGCTGTCAAAGACCTGTTGACTTATTATCATGTTAAACAGGGCAGCTGTTATTTTATTTTGATTTAAAGTTATACTTTCCACCGGAAATGCCATTTTATTTTACCTCTCTTGTTTCCTTTTATTATAAGCCATTGCAGTTTTTTTATCGTCAGCTCCGATTTTCGCTTGATAAATACTTATAAATCGTGACTTATCTTCGGCACATTCGTTAATAACGTCCTCGAAAAAGTCGCATACTTTACCCCCGTCTTTGCCTAACGGATTAGGTCTGCCGTTTTCAACTTCGTGTCTTGCTATCTTTGTCACAGCAAGGGCTATGTCGTAGTTAGATGCATTCCCGTCTGAAAGTATTTTTTTGCACTGCTCAATACTTAACTCGTCGCTTTCTTGATTTTCTTCTGCGTCGGAATATAATTTTAATTTTGCAAGTTCTTTTTTAAGTTCAATTATTTCATTGTCTCTTTTTCTAATTTCCTTATTAGCGAGAACTGCTATTTCCTCATCACTGATATCTACTGTTTCTTCATTATTGTTAACGGCTTTATCTTCTTCTATCATTTTATTAATCTCCCTTTAAAATATATTTTAATTTAGCGTATTCGATTTCGCTATAATATCTTACTATATCCGCCCGCAACATGTTTGCAATCATTTTTCTAAGTTCTGAATTGCACATTACGTGATAACCCATTCTGTACCCCTGTTCTTTCTCAGTAAGACAAAACAATGTTTTGCAATTCATTCCCGAAAACGGGACACAGGCTATATTTCCGTCCTTTAACTCTTTAAGCGTGACTATCTCCTCGTCCTTAACAATGTTAATTGCAAAACCGTTTTTCTTATAGTCAATACGCGTCAACCTACGCGCATCGGGCAAATCTGATAAAAATTTATTTTCTTCTTCGTTAGTTTCCCCAAGCATTTTGGAAAATCGACCTGCCACGCTTTTATCATGCGCCTTTTCAAATTCGGGATAATCTTTCGGGTCAACAAAATCAAGAACAGCCAACAACCCGCATTCGTCATATTTTTTGTAAATGCCATACTTATCCAATTTAAACCCCATGCGTGCAAGTATAGGGTCGTCCTTGCGAATAGAGTTGCCAAGCATATATATTTTAACGTCTTTAAGTCTTGCAACAGACTGAATAATAGACGAAATTTTTTTCGGAGATGAAAGCGTAGTCTTATCAAGCCTTTCGGATATAAATTCATCGACTATAACGCATTTTATATTTACGAAATTATTACGCTTTATCTCACCGAAAGAATTAAGGTCAAGAATATATCCGGCCGTCTCTCCGTTAATTCTGAGAGTGCCGCCATATATCTTCGCGCTTCCTTTTTTTACTATTTTTTTCTTTTCGTCGTCGGATAAATCTTCTATGCTTGTAGAACATATTTTATTATAAAAATATCTTTTTCGAGACGTGTCTTGCTCGGAGTAAAATTCGAGGAGCTTGGCAAAGAAACGCTCACCATTATTTTGAGTTAATGCGCGAACCATGTCGCCCGTTTCGACAACATATATAAACCTTGCGCCGTCTGTTACAAAATCTTCGATAGACGACCGAACCTTTCCAAATGTTTTGCCAAGCCCCCTACGGCTTATTACTATTTTAACGGGACACTGATAACCGTCAATTCTGCGCCAATTGTACCACATAACATTAAACGTGGGTGAAAAGGATAAGGCTACCGCGTTACTCTTCGCAATTTGGCATATGCTTAACCCTTTTCCCATTTCGTAAATATATTATACAACATTATGCCACAAAAAGCAAGCTATGAGCCTGAAAAGATTGTGAAACTTTTAGGACTTTCAAACACGTAATTTTCTTTTAGTTTCGTAGGACTATCATACCCTTTAATATAATGTGCACTAAATAACACGTAATTTTCTTGTAGTTTCGTAGGACTGTCATATCCTTTCATA
>OHPH01000887.1_pt1 | contig 14247 bp, 7 predicted proteins | sample 1577681 | NCBI WGS metagenome assembly OHPH01 (sample SAMEA3879603, study PRJEB24766) | human gut metagenome | biome: human-associated habitat; feature: feces | place: USA | collected 1985/1987 | reverse complement strand
AAAATTGCGGTGGTCTGCCGCGATATCAGCCTGTACCGGGCTGCGGTGCGGTACGAGTTCCGCATGGCAGAGATTCCTCTGTACTGCGACGAGCCCACCACCCCGGAGTTCAGCGCCCCCGCCACGGCGGTGCGGGCACTGCTGGCATTGCTGCGGGGTGCGGACATGACCGAGCAGCTGACCGTGCTGGCCAAGACCGGCCTGTGCGACCTGACCGAGCCGGAAGTCTGCGCGCTGGAAAACTACGCCTACACATGGTCGCCCAATGCAGCGGCGTGGCGGGCAGAATTTACCAAAAGTCCCCGGGGCTTCGGCGATGCCGAACTGACCGAGGAGGATACCCAGAACCTAACCCGCGCCGAGAATGCCCGCAAAAAGCTGGTGACGGCGGTGGATACCCTGCGCAGCAAAGTGCGCAGCGCCAACGCCGAGCAGATCAGCCGGGCGCTGTATTTCTGCCTGAAGGAGCTGGGCGCAGAGGGGCAGCAGGCCGCACAGGTGGAGGATATCCGCACCGCCCGGGGCATCCCGGCGGCAGAGGAAGCCGCCCGCGAGTGGAACGTGGTGATGCAGCTGCTGGACGAGATGGCGCGGCTGCTGGGCAGTCAGGGCATCACCGTGCCGGAGTACGAGGATCTTTTCAGCCTGCTGCTGCGCTCCTCTGACCTTGGGCACATCCCGCAGACCTTGGACGCGGTGGTGCTGGCAAGCGCCGGTAAAATGCGTCTGGATGCGCCGGACTATGTGTTCGTGCTGGGGCTGGCAGAGGGCGAATTTCCCTGTACCCCCGCAGAAAGCGGCCTGCTGACCCACGCCGACCGCGATTTGCTGATGGCAAAACAGATCGATCTGCCGGACTGTTTTGAGAACCGTGTGGTGCGGGAACAGGTCTGTTTTTATAAAGCCCTTACCGCCCCGGCAAAGGGGCTGTGGATGAGCTGGCCGAAGGGGCAGGGGCAGACCCTGTGCGCTGCGCTGGAGCCCATCGTGGAGGCGTTGCAGCCCGCCGCACCGCAACTGGAACTGATCGACCTTGCCGCCACCCCCGCAGACGGCTTAGACGTGCTGGGCGGCGGCTGGCCGCTGACCGAACTGGAACGTGCCAGCCTGACCGAGGCGCTGCGCGCCCCCGGCGAGGGGGTACAGGCACCCCGGGGGCTTGCGCTGTTGCAGCGCATGGAGGAGAACCCGCCCCGGCAGGTGAACGATCTGTCTGCGCTGAGCGGCCTGCTGGGGCAGCGGCTGCGCATCTCGCCCAGCCAGCTGGAAAAATACTATACCTGCCGCTACGGTTACTTTTTGCAGTATGTGCTGGGGCTCAAGCCCCGCCGCCGTGCGGAGCTTTCGGCAGACCAGAGCGGTACCCTGATGCACTGGGTGCTGCAGATGGCGCTGGACCCCCACCCCGGGGAGGACAACCCCTGCGCCGGGCTGCGCCCCTTTTTGGAGCTGGATGATGCCGCCATGGCCGACCTTGCCGCCGCACTGGTGGACGAGTACGCGCGGCGCTATCTGCCGGAGGATACCGCACGCTTTGCCTATCTGCTCTCCCGGCTGAAAAAGAGCATGACCAGCCTGCTGTGCTATCTGCGGGACGAGCAGAACCAGTCCCAATTCAAGCCCGTGGCCTGCGAGCTGAAAATAGGCCGGGGCGAGGACGCCGTGCCCGGGCAGGTGTACCGCCTGTCGGACGGGCGCACGGTGCAGCTGGTGGGCACGGTGGACCGCGCGGACGAGTGGATCGAGGACGACGGCACCCGCTGGGTGCGGGTGGTGGACTACAAGACCGGCAGCAAAAAGCTGGACTTGAAAGAAGTCTACTGCGGGCTGGACTGTCAGATGCTGCTGTATCTGTTCAGCCTGACCCGGGATGCGGGCGGGCGCTTTACCGGCGCACAGCCGGCGGGCGTTTTGTATCTGCTGGCGGACCCAGCCCCCCAGACCCTGCCCCGCGAGCAAGCTGCCCGGGCGGTGGAGTACCAGCTGGACGGCCTTGTGCGGGACGAGCAGAAGATCTTTGATGCCATGGATGCAGACGAAACGGGCAAGTACCTACCCTTTGGCTACCGCAATGGCGTACCCAGCCCCTACCAGAAGGACAAGCGGGCCGACAGCGCCAAGCTCAGCCGCATCCAGCTGCATCTGGACGATCTTGTTACCCAGATGGGCGAGCAGCTCTACGGCGGGCAGATCGATGCCGAGCCGCTGGTGGTGAGCAGCAGCAAAAGCCCCTGCACATGGTGCGATTACAGCTTTATCTGCTGCCACGAGACCGGGGTGCACGAGCGTGCGCTGGAAGCCCCTGCAAAGCCCTTTGAACCCGAGGAAGAACCCGAAGAAGAGGAGGAACAGCCGTGAGCGGACCCAAATGGACCCCGGCGCAGCAGGCCGCCATTGCCGACCGGGGCGGTGCGCTGCTGGTAAGCGCAGCCGCAGGCAGCGGCAAAACCGCCGTGCTGACCGAGCGGGCGGTGCAGCTGATCACCGACCCGGAGCACCCGGTCAACGCCGACCGGCTGCTCATCGTCACCTTTACCAACGCGGCGGCGGCAGAGCTGCGCGCCCGCATCGGGCAGGCGCTGCTGCACCGCAGCCAGCTGCAGCCCGGCAATGCCATGCTGCGCCGCCAGAGGATGCTTTTGCAGCGCGCGCCCATCTGCACCATTGACGCTTTTTGTCTGAACCTGCTGCACAAGCACTTTCAGGCGCTGGATATCCCGCCGGATTTTGCCCCGGCAGACCCCGGTACCGTGCAGCTGCTGCGGGGGGCGGCACTGGCCGAAACGCTGGAAAACGCCTACCGCGACCCGGATTTTTGCGCCTTTGCAGACCTGTACGGCAAGGGACGCACGGACAAGCCCGCAGGCGATGCCATTTTACAGATCTACGATTTTCTGCGGGCACTGCCGGACTACGACCGCAAGCTGGATGAATTTCTTGCGCCATACGAGCAGGAAAACGGCTTTGCTTCCACCTGCTGGCACGACCTGCTGCTGGCCGAAGCTGCCCGCTGCGCCAAGGCTGCGCGGGAACTGCTGAAGGCAGCACTGGCCGACTGCCGGGCGGATTTTGCACAGGAGCAGGCAGCTGCTGAGGAAAAAAAGACCTCCTCCGCCCGGGCAAAGGCACAGGCCGCGGTGGCAGAAAAATACGAGGAAGCCGGTACAAGGCTGGAAAAAGCCGCTGCCCTCTTTGCGCAGGCGGAGCAGCTGGCGGCTGCCGGGCAGTGGGACCCGCTGTACGACCTGCTTACCCCCTATGTGCTGGGCATGGAGGAAGCCCCCGGCCTGAAGGGCATGAAAAAGCGTCTTGGCGGCGACCACAAGGCCGAGATCAAGACCCGCTCGGACGAAGCCGCCGCTTTGTTTGAGCAGATGACCCAGCTCATCTGCTGTTCCGAAGCCGAAGCCGAGACCGACCGGCAGATCACCCTGCCCCGGCTGCGGGCGCTGTTTGCCGCCGTGCGGGACTTTGATGCCCGGTTCACGGCCAGAAAACGGGAGCGCAAGCTGCTGGAATTCAGCGATTTTGAACACCTTGCCCTGCGGCTGCTGCGCACCCCGGAGGGCACGCCAACCCCCTTGTGCGAGAACATCCGGCAGGACTACGCCGCCGTGATGGTGGACGAATATCAGGATACGAACGCCCTGCAGGATGCCCTTTACCGCTGCCTTGCCGCCCCGGCGGGGGACAACCTCTTCCTTGTGGGCGATTTAAAGCAGAGCATCTACCGCTTCCGGCAGGCAGAGCCGGGCATCTTCCGGCAAAAGCTGGACAGCTGGCCGCTGCTGCCGGGCGCAAAAGCCCGTCCCCGCCCGCCGGAGGGCACCCCGGGCACGGACGCTCTGCTGGCGCTGGATGCAAACTTCCGCTCCGCACCGCAGGTAGTGGCGGGCATTAACTACCTCTTTGAACAGCTCATGACCCCGGAGCTGGGCGATACCGCCTACGGTGACGGGCAGCGTCTGGTCTGCGGCGCACCCGGGGAATATCAGGGCAGTGTGGAGGTGCAGTTTTTGCCGGATGATGAGACGGAAACCGATGCAGGTTGGATCGCGGAACGCATCGCGCAGCTGGTTTCTGCCGGAGAGCCGGTGCGGGAAGGCAGTACCACCCGCCCGGTGCGGTACGAGGACTGCTGTGTACTGCTGGCAGCGCGCACCGAGTTCCCGGCCTATGTGGAGGCACTGACCGCCCGGGGCATCCCGGTATACGCCGACGCCCGGGAGAACCTGATGCTTGCGCCCCACATCCGCCCCCTCATCGCCCTGCTCAATGTCATCGACTCACAGGACATCTATCTGGCCGCTGCCATGCTGGGCCCCATGTTCGGCTTTACCGAGGATGACCTTGTGCGGCTGCGCGCCCGCAGCCGTCAGGTACAGGCCGAGCCGGACAAAAAGCCCGCCCGCATCAGCCTGTACGGCGCACTGCTGCTGGCGCTGGAGGACCCGGCAGACGATCCCTTTACCGAGAAGGTGAAGGACTTCTACGCCCACCTCACCGCCCTGCGGCAGATGGCGCGCAGCGCCCCGGCGGAGCAGCTGCTGGAAGAAATTTTTGCCTCCACCGGCTATCTGGCGGCGCTGGGCGTGCTGGAAAACGGTGCCCGCCGCCGGGAGGATGCCCGCCGGTTTGCCTCCTTCTGCGCCGCCTCCGGTACGGGCGGCATCTCGGCGCTGGTGCGCGCCATTGATGCCGCCGCACAAGCAGGCAGTACCGGACAGGACACTGTGCCCAGCGGGGGGCACCCGGGGTGCGTGTCCATCATGACCATCCACCGCTCCAAGGGCTTGCAGTTCCCGGTGGTGTTCGTGGGGGATACAGCGCGCAAGTTCAACGCTTCGGATATCCGTCAGCCGGTGCTGGTGCACCGCAGCTATGGCGCGGGGCTGAGGCTGCGGCCGGAAAACGGCGAGGGCGCCTACAAGACCGCCGCCTACACCGCGCTGGCTAATGTCCACGCCAGGGAACTGCGCAGCGAGCAGATGCGCCTTCTGTATGTGGCGCTCACCCGTGCACAGGATAAGCTCATCCTCACTGTGCCCTTGAGCAGCGGCAAGAGCGCCAAGCCCTTTGCCAAGGCAGCGGCTTTTCTGGCTGCCGGGGCGGGAGCCACACTGCATCAGCAGGCCAACAGCTTTGCCGACTGGCTGCGGGCGGCGCTGCTGGTGCACCCGGACGGCGGGGTGCTGCGGCAGCTTTCTGGCAACCGGGAGCTGCTGTTTGTGCAGACCGAAAGTACGATGGCAATCAAAGTGTGCGACGATGCCGTGCAGCTGTCCGAGGAAATAGATACAGATACGCCGGACGAAGCGCCGGAGACTGATTTGGCACTGGTGGAGAAGCTGCGACAGGGCTTTGCGTGGCAGTACCCGGCGGCAGCGCTTGCGCAGGTGCCCGCCAAGGTCAGCGTGACCAGCATCGTGCACAAGGCCGAACAGACCACGCTGGAGCGCCCGGGCTTCCTTTCCAAGGACGGCCTGACCGCCGCCGAGATGGGCACCGCACTGCACGCCTTTCTGGAGCACGCAGACTTTGCCCGGCTGGCTGCGGCCAAGGCCGCGGGCACGCTGGACGAGGCCATCCCGGCAGAGCGGGATCGTCAGGTGGCGGTGCAACTGACCGCCCCGGAGATCGCGGAAAAGCTGGACGCGGTGTGTATCCGGCGTTTTGTGGAAAGCGAGGCATTTGCAAAGATCTGCGCGGCGCAGCAGGTGCTGCGGGAGCTGCCCTTTATCACCGCACTGCCCGCTGGTGCGGTGCTGGCGGCGCAGGGGCACGAGGAAATGCCCACTGCCGCAGACGCGCAGGTGCTGGTGCAGGGCATTGCCGACCTCGTGCTGGTGTACCCGGATCATCTGGAACTGCTGGACTACAAGACCGACCGCCGCAAGGCGGAAAGCGACTTTTTGCGCGCCTACCGCGCCCAGTTGAACCTTTACGCCATTGCCATCGAAAAGCGCTTTGCACCGAAAAAGGTGACCTATAAGGGCATCTACTCCTTTGCACTGGGCAAACTGATCGAAGCGTAAAAGGGAAAAGTCATATTTTTTCTAAAGAACGCATAAAAAGTGCTTGACAGGGCAGATAAAGCGTGGTAGAATAACCGGGTAAAGAAAGCAGCTACGGCCTGTGCCGCGCTCGCCTTGCGGGAGGATGTCCCCGGGCTATACCCGAAACAGCAGCTTATTCCTTTGCGAATGCTGCGGCTTTGTGTGAAATTTCGCGCGGCTGTCCAGAATATGGGCGGCCGCGTTTTCTATGCCAAATATTGCAACACTATGGATTTTGTTTGGAGGTGCATTCATTATCGCTACCGCTGGAAAGTCGAAGGAACTGGAGATCAACGGCCAGATCCGTGATCGTGAGGTTCGCCTGATCGGTGCAGACGGCGAGCAGAAGGGCGTTGTGTCCATTCAGGTGGCCATGCGCGCTGCAGAAGAAGCCGGGCTCGATCTGGTAAAGATCGCACCGCAGGCTGTGCCGCCTGTGTGCAAGGTGCTGGACTACGGCAAATACCGTTTTGAACAGCAGAAGAAGGAGAAGGAAGCCAAGAAGAACCAGAAGGTGGTCGAGGTCAAGGAGACCCGCCTTTCGCTCAATATTGACACCAACGACTTCAACACCAAGCTCAACCAGACTGCCAAGTTCCTGGCAGCCGGACACAAGGTAAAGGTTTCGATCCGTTTCCGCGGCCGCGAAATGGCGCACAGTGCTCTGGGCGCAGACGTGCTGAAGCGGTTTGCCGAGGCTCTGCCTCAGGCATCCACCGATAAGCCGCCCGTGCTCGAGGGCCGCACGATGTCCATTCTGCTGATCCCGAAACCCAATAAGGACTAATTTTAGGAGGAAACTAAAATGGCTAAGATGAAACTGAAGACGCACTCCGGCGCTAAGAAGCGCTTTAAGCTGACCAAGAACGGCAAGATCAAGCGCGGTCATGCATTCCGCAGCCACATCCTGACCAAGAAGACCACCAAGCTGACCCGTGGCTACCGTCAGCCCAGCTACGTTGATAAGACCAACGCAGCTACCATCAAGAGCATGCTGCCCTACGCCTAAGAGCGAGCCGCAGGTACACAAAACTTTCTACGAGATACTAAAGGAGATATAAAAAATGGCACGTATCAAAGGCGCAACCATGACCCACAAACGTCGTAAGAAGATGCTGAAGCTGGCCAAGGGCTTCTACGGCTGCAAGAGCAAGCACTTTAAGATGGCCAAGCAGCAGGTCATGAAGAGCGGCAACTACGCTCTGGCTGGCCGCCGCATGAAGAAGCGTCAGTTCCGCAACCTGTGGATCTGCCGCATCAACAACGCAGTTCGTCCTCTGGGCATGAACTACTCCACCTTCATGGCTGGCCTGAAGAAGGCAGGCATCGAGCTGAACCGCAAGATGCTGTCCGAGATGGCTATCAACGATCCCAAGAGCTTTGCCGCTCTGGTCGAGACCGTGAAGAACGCCTGATAAAGACCTTGCATCGTGACGCCCGCGCGTATACGCGGGCGTCCGTTTTGTATCCGGGCATTTTTTGCGGCCAGGGAAACAAGGCAACGGGGCAGCGCCCTGCCGCAGAAATCTGCGGCAGACGCTGCCCTTTTTCTATTGTATCCAAAGCATACACACCTGTTCAGGAGGAACGCATGGACGAAAAGATCACCAGCCGGGAAAACGCAAAGATAAAATACGCCTGCCGCCTTGCTTCCGGTGCAGCATTCCGCCGCACCGAGGGGCGTTTTCTGGCCGAAGGGCGCAAACTGTGCCCGGAACTTGCCCGGGGCGCAGAGCTGGAGACCCTGTTTTATACCGAAAATGCGCTGGAAAAGTGCCCGGAGCTTGCCGCTTTGCCGGGCGAGCACTATCTGGTAGAGGATCATGTGGCGGACAAGCTGGCAGACGTGGGCACCCATCAGGGGGTGTTCGGGGTGTTCCGCACCCCGGTGCACACTCTGGAGGAGGTGCGCCCCGGTGGGCGGTATCTGGCATTGGAGCGGGTGCAGGACCCCGGCAATGTGGGCACTTTGCTGCGCAGTGCGGCCGCCTTTGGCTTTGACGGTGTCATCCTGAGCGAAGGCTGCGCCAGTGTCTACGCCCCCAAGACCCTGCGCGCCTCCATGGGCGCGGCGGTGCGCATCCCGGTCATCGAGACCGGTGCCATGCCGCAGGCCATCACTCTGCTGCGGGAAAAAGGTATCACCTGCCTTGCGGCGGCGCTGTACCAGTCCCAGCCCCTCAGCGCGGCAAAGGCCGGGTATCCCGGCGGCGTCTGCGTGGTCATCGGCAGCGAGGGTCAGGGTCTGACCGATGAGACCATCGCCGCCTGCAACAGCACGGTGCGCATCCCCATGACCGACCGGGTGGAAAGCCTGAACGCCGGTATCGCGGGCAGCATCCTGCTGTGGCATTTCCGGGAGGAGAGCCTGTGACCGGGCAGACCAGCCTGTTCCCGCCGGAGCCTGCACCTGACCCGCTGCTGTGCTGGCTGTGGCTGTCGCAGGTGCTGGGGCCTGCCAGTCTCCACGCCGGAAAGGTGCTGGACGCCTTTGGCGGCGCACAGGAGGCGTGGGAAGCGCGGGAGACCGAGGAATTCCGGCAGGCAGCAGGGGATACAGCCTTTAAGCGTGCAGCGCAGCTGGATGCAGAAAGCTTCCACACGCTGGTGATGCAGTGCGATGCCCTGCGGGTGCGCATCCTGCCCTTTGACGACCCGGACTACCCGCTGGCGTTTTCCCGCATCCCGGATATGCCGCTGGTGCTCTACTGCACCGGCGACCCCCGCTGGCTCAACGAGCCCGGGACGGTGGGTATCGTGGGTAGCCGCAAGCCCACGGAATACGGCCTGAACGCGGCGGCGGACATCGGCGGGGAACTGGCAAAAAACGGGGCTGTCATCGTCAGCGGTCTGGCCGATGGGCTGGACAGCGCCGGACACCGGGCGGCGGTGAAGAACGACTGCCCCACCATTGCAGTGATGGGCGTACCCATCGACCGCACCTACCCGGCAGCCAATGCCGCCCTGCGCCAGCAGATCGAGCGCAAGGGCTGCGTCATCAGCGAGTACCCGCCTTACAGTGAATATGTTGGCCCTAACTGCTTTTTGCAGCGCAACCGGCTCATTGCGGCGCTTTCCTCGGCCGTACTGGTGGTGGAAGCGCGGGAAAAAAGCGGCACCATGTCCACCGTTGCCCACGCCGAGCGCTACGGCAAGCCGGTGTACGCCGTGCCGGGGAGTATCTACTCCCCCAACTCCGCAGGTACGAACGGTTTGCTGCGGGACGGACGCGCCCGGGCAGTGGCGGGCGCAGCCGACCTGCTGGCGGCGCTGGGGCTGCATACCCGGCAGGCATCACCGGCGGCTGCAAAGCAACCTGCACCCCTGAGCGATACCGAGCGCCGGGTGCTGGCGTGCATCGGACCAAAGCCCGTGGGCATCGAGGAACTGTGCGTGAGCACCGGCCTGCCTATGTCCGCACTGCTGGGTACCCTGATGAAGCTGGAACTCACCGGCCGGGTGTACAAGCAGCCGGGGCAGCGGTATGTGCTGCGGTAAAATTGTGGAATATTTCCGCTGGTAAAGCACACAACAGCTGTGGTACAATAATATGAGCGAATGACCGTGCATCCCTTTGGGGGCACGTTGCAGATAGAGGAGAAAAGAAGAAATGGCGAAACTGGTTATCGTGGAGTCGCCTGCAAAGGCGAAAACCATCGGCAAATATCTGGGCGATGACTACGAGGTCACTGCCAGCATGGGCCATATCCGCGATCTGCCCGCATCTCAGCTGGGCATTGATGTGGAGCATGGCTATACCCCGCAATACATCAGCATCAAGGGCAAGGAAAAGCTCATCAAGGAGTTGAAGAGCAAGGCCAAACACGCCGACGGCGTGCTGCTGGCGACCGACCCGGACCGCGAGGGCGAGGCCATCAGCTGGCATCTGGCCAATATTCTGGGGCTGGACCCCCACGAGCCCAACCGTGTCACCTTTGACGAGATCACCAAAAAGGGTGTGAAGGAGGGCATGGCCCACCCCCGTGCCATTGATGAGGATCTGTTCAACGCCCAGCAGGCGCGCCGCGTGCTGGACCGTCTGGTGGGCTACAAGCTCAGTCCGTTCCTGTGGCGTAAGGTGCGCCGCGGCCTGTCCGCAGGCCGTGTGCAGAGCGTGGCGGTGCGGCTGATCGATGACCGGGAAAAGGAGATCGAAAACTTTAAGCCCGATGAATACTGGAACGTGGACGCCACCCTGGGTGCCGGGCACAAAAGCTTTGTGGCACGCCTTGCCACGGACGCCAACGGCAAAAAGCTGCTGCCCAAAAGCGAGGCCGAGGCACGTGCCATTGAAAAGGGTTTGGAGGGCGCAAGCTATGTGGTGAGCGAGCTCAAGCGCGGCAAGCGCGCAAAGCAGCCCACCCCGGCCTTTATTACCAGTACCCTGCAGCAGGAGGCCTCCCGCCGGTTGGGCTTTACAGCCACCCGCACCATGCGCGCCGCCCAGACCCTGTACGAAGGCGTGGACATTGCCGGACACGGCATGATGGGTCTTATCACCTATATGCGTACCGACAGTCTGCGCATTTCGGACGAGGCTGTGGCTGCCGCCAAGGAGTATATCGCCGGTGCTTACGGCGAGGCGTATATCTGCCCCTATAAGCGCACATGGAAGACCAAGAGTGCCACGGCAGCACAGGACGCCCACGAAGCCATCCGTCCCTCTGTGCCCTCCCTGACCCCGGACGAGGTGGACAAGAGCATCAGCGGCGACACCGCAAAGCTGTACCGCATGATCTGGAGCCGCTTTATGGCAAGCCAGATGGCAGACTGCCAGCAGGATACCGTGTCGGTCACCGTCAGCGCGGCGGATTACCACTTCAAAGCCAGCGGCTACACCGTGACCTTTGACGGCTTTACCGCCCTGTACGAGGAAGCCACCGACGAAAAGGAAAAGAAGGAAACCAACCTCCCCCCGCTGGAGCAGGGACAGGTGCTCAAGCTGCGGGAGCTGAAGAGCGAGCAGAAGTTCACCCAGCCGCCCGCCCGCTATACCGAAGCTACCCTCATCAAGGCGCTGGAGGAAAACGGCATCGGCCGTCCCTCCACCTATGCGCCCATCATCACCACCATCATCGACCGCGGCTATGTGGAGCGCGACCAGAAAAAGCTCAAGCCCACCCTGCTGGGTCGTGCTGTGGACGGGCTGATGCTGGAACAGTTCCCCCACATCGTGGACGTGGATTTCTCCGCGCAGATGGAGAAGAATCTGGATAAGGTGGAAAGCGGCAAGGCCGACTGGCGCAAGACCGTGGATGACTTCTATCAGGGCTTTGAGGCCAGTCTGGAGCAGGCCGAAAAGAACATGGAGGGCAAGAAGGTCAAGGTGCCGGACGAGCCTTCCAGCGAGGTTTGCGACCTCTGCGGCCGCCCCATGGTCATCAAGGTGGGCAAGTACGGCAAGTTTTTGGCTTGCAGTGGCTTCCCGGAGTGCCGGGGCACCAAGCGCCTTGTCAAGGATACCGGCGGCATCTGCCCCAAGTGCGGCAAGGGGCGTCTGCTGGAGCGCAAGAGCTCCAAGGGACGCATCTACTACGGCTGCGAGCGCTACCCGGACTGCGATTTTATGACTTGGGATATGCCGGTTGCCACCAAGTGCGAAAAGTGCGGCAGCACCCTGTTCCGCAAGGGCGGCAAGCTGTACTGCGCCAAGGAGGGCTGCGGCTTTGAGATGCCGGTGCCCAAAAAGGACTGAACAGCCCGAAACGGACTGACAGATAGAAGCCTTCCCCCGGACGGGGGAAAACTTTTTCAGAGAATACGCTACACCCTCCCTCTTTGGCAAAAGCTCCCCCCTCGGGGGAGCTGGCATTGCCGCAGGCAATGACTGAGAGGGTTGGATTAAAGGAAAGACTAAATGAACGAATATAAAGTAACCATTCTGGGCGCGGGTCTGGCGGGCTGCGAAGCGGCTCTCTGGCTGGCGGGCAAGGGCGTGCAGATAGAACTGTACGAGCAGAAGCCCGTCCACTTTTCCCCCGCCCACAAAAGCGAGGGCTTTGCAGAGCTGATCTGCTCCAACAGCCTGAAGGCTGAGCGGCTGGACTCCGCCTCCGGTCTGCTGAAGGAAGAGATGCGCCGCATGGGCAGTCGGCTGTTGACCGCCGCCGAGGAGACCCGCGTGGCCGCCGGCGGCGCGCTGGCGGTAGACCGCGATGCTTTCAGCGCCGCTGTCACCCGCATGGTGGAGCAGTGTGAGAATATCACCGTCCACCGGGAGCAGGTGGAAACCATCGACGAGAGCGCTCCCATTCTGGTGGCCACCGGCCCCCTGACCGATGGTGCGCTGGCCGACGAGATCGGCCGCCTGACCGGCGATGAGCGCCTCCACTTCTACGACGCCGTGGCCCCCATCGTGACGGCGGAGAGCCTCGACTATGAGAAGGTGTTTGCCGCTTCCCGCTATGACCGTGGCGAGGCCGACTACCTGAACTGCCCCTTCAACAAGGCAGAGTACGAGGCTTTCCATGCGGCACTTGCCAGTGCCGAGCGTGCCCCCCTGCACGACTTTGACACCGGTGCCGAGCAGAGCACAAAGCCCGACCCGGACGCTCACGGCAAAAAGGCCGATACCGTCACCGTGTACGAGGGCTGTATGCCCATTGAGATCATGGCTGCCCGGGGCGCCGACACCATGCGGTTTGGCCCGCTGCGCCCGGTGGGTCTGGTAGACCCCAACACCGGCCACCGCCCTTGGGCAAATGTGCAGCTGCGCGCAGAAAATAAAGAGCGCACCCTGTATAACATCGTGGGTTTCCAGACAAATCTCAAATGGGGTGAGCAGAAGCGGGTGTTCAGCATGATCCCCGGGCTGGAAAATGCGGAGTTCGTGCGCTACGGCGTGATGCACCGCAACACCTTTCTGGATGCGCCCCGGGTGCTCAGCGCCCAGCTGTGCCTGAAAACACATCCCAACGTGTTTTTTGCCGGGCAGATCACCGGTTTTGAGGGTTATATGGAAAGCGCCGCCTGCGGTCTGCTGGCAGCACGCAATCTCTACGCCCGCTTGGAGGGCAGACAGCTGCCCCCGCCGCCCGCCGATACCATGTGCGGTGCGCTGGTGCAGTACCTGACCACCGAGAACAAGAACTTCCAGCCCATGGGCGCAAACATGGGCATTCTGCCGCCGCTGCCCGCCGAGACCCGTCCCCGGGACAAGCGGCTGCGTTACATGGCACAGGCCGAGCGCGCTGTTGCCAGCTTCCAGCACTGGCTGGAGGAAACTGCTCTGTAAGGCAAACCACCTGAAAGGAGAAAACAGGTATGAAGATCATTGTGGACATGATGGGCGGCGACAACGCCCCGCTGGCTGTTCTGGAAGGCGCTGCACAGGCCGTCAAGGAGTACGGCGTGCAGCTGATCGGCGTGGGCAACGAGGCGCTGGTGCGCAAGACCGCCGCCGAGCACAACATTCCGCTGGACGGCATCGAGCTGGTGAACTGCACCGAGACCATCGAGATGTGCGACGAGCCCGCCCGCGCCGTCCGTCAGAAGAAGGATTCCTCCATCGTGGTGGGTCTGAATATGCTTAAAGAGGGCAAGGGCGATGCCTTTGTCTCTGCCGGCAGCACCGGTGCGCTGCACGTTGGCGCAAGCCTCATCGTGCGCACCCTGCGGGGCGTCAAGCGCCCGGCACTGGCTACCATGGTGCCCGCAAAGCAGCAGGCTTATCTGCTGCTGGACTGCGGTGCCAACGTGGAGTGCCGCCCGGAGATGCTGGCCGCTTTTGCGGTCATGGGCAGCTGCTATGTGAACAAAGTAGAAGGCCGCAAAAACCCCAGCGTAGCACTGGCCAACAACGGTGCCGAGGAGAGCAAGGGCACTCCCGTGCTGCGGGACGCCCACCAGCTGCTCAAGACTACCCCCGGCATCCGCTTTGTGGGCAATATCGAGCCGCGTGATGTGCCCAACGGCGAGGTGGACGTGGTGGTCTGCGATGGCTTTACCGGCAACGTCATCCTCAAGCTGACCGAGGGCGTGGCAAAGATGCTGCTGGGTATGCTCAAGCAGATGTTCCTTGCAAACCTTGGCGGCAAGCTGGCTTACCTGCTGCTCAAGGGCGGCGTTACCGACCTGAAGCACCAGATGGACAGTGAGGAGTACGGCGGCGCGCCCTTCCTTGGCGCAAAGCAGCCGGTCATCAAGGCACACGGCTCCTCCAAGGCAAAGGGCATCAAAAACGCCATCCGGC